>Ga0209339_1001058_pt1 | contig 11190 bp, 4 predicted proteins | sample OlaalgELextract3_FD_187376 | JGI IMG/M metagenome (GOLD analysis project Ga0209339, IMG submission 187376) | Olavius algarvensis symbiont microbial communities from Tuscany, Italy - Type A ELBA extract 3 (SPAdes) (version 2) | ecosystem: Host-associated > Annelida > Digestive system >...
CTTCGCTTTTGTCGTCGGGATCTTGGAATGCTGGTCTAACTCTTGACTGGTTATAATTTTCTTAATTGGTATTTAACTCTAAGGAGTTTTCATTATTCCCTTTATGTAAGGTGCATATTGTCCTGGAGACGTGCATTGGGCCCGCTTGGAGGCCTCAGCACTGGGCAGCTTAATTGCTGCCTGCCCCGCATGGAAGAGAGAAGAGAAAAGAAGAGACAGTTGGCCAATCCAGCCTGATATCCTTAGCCCACCAATGCTATGACTGACATCCAAAAAGCCGTTGTGGCTAGATTTGCAATCAGTTGACATCAAAAGTCAATGGAGGCATAACTGGAAGTCGGCTCAGGTGGTCAATTCTCACTTAGTGTATTACCCCACAATCCGGCAACTGGGTTTCGACCTCCCTTGGCAACAGTGGTCTCTGCTGAACCGTTTTCGCACGGAACAGGGACACCGTGGTGCCTGCAGAAGGAAATGGCAACTTACAGACACTGATCTGTGTCCTTGTGGCAAGACCCAGACGATGTCTCACATTGTCGAATCATGTCCCCTGAAAAAACTAAATGGTGGCTTATCTTAGCTACACTCTGCGGATGAAGACGCTGTTTTGTGGCTGACCAGTTATGGCTCATAAAACGCATACGAGAAGAAGAAGTGAGGTGCATGTTTGACCGATTTTCGACTTCAGATTTTGGGGGCAAATGACCCATAAAAATTTTCGAAAATGTCTTTCGGATTCCGTGACAAGACACCAAAGTAGGTTTAGTGACCAAATTTGGTGAAAATCGGCCGTTGCAAAGTTGCTGAAAGGTCGTGTGGTTAGCCAAACAAAAAAACTCGCACTCCGCGGGATTTGTCCCAGCCCCCATTTTGCCCAAAATGGGCCAATCGCACCCAAAATTCTCTGAACGTTGTCACCCATTGCCATGTCCACGTATACTGAATTTGGTCCAGATCGGCTGTGTTTTGCCGAACTTATTCCGTAAAGACTGATTTTTCGGTCCAAAAAGTCAATACAATATAGGCTTTCAGCCTACAATAATAATAATTTGTATAGCGCTTTTAGGTGCAAAGATACAGAGGTGCTTGAAATAAAAAAGTGATCCAGAATTTGTATCCGGGAACACATAACCACCAGGATGGAATGTATGATCTATTAGAGGTGAAGACAGAGTTTATGTTTGATAACGGGAAAGGGCGTATGATACAAAGGACTGATATTTTTTAGTTTGTGAGAATATGCGGGGGAATTTAGTGGGGGCTTGAAGTCGAGCAAGTAAATCAGGATCCCGAGGAGGAGGGAGTAGGGAGTGGAGAGAAGAGGTAGGGTGAACTATGGAATGAAAAAATTTACGACAGAGTTCCTTTCTTCGAGTAGATAGGCTAGCAATATCTGCAAGATTTAAATAGTTACTGTATAGCATGTCGTTTGAAAATAGATAAATTATACGGAGCGCACGTTTTTGCACTGATCTGATGCTATCGAATTTAGTGAGGAGGTGATGCCAAACAGGGACTGCATATTCCGGGACAGGACATATGACTGAAATATAGAAGTGAAGCAGCTGGGCACGAGAAACCCCCGCATGCTTAAGCTGTTTGAGAAAATACAATCACTGAGTTGCCTTCGATACAATGGCCTCGACATGAGTGTGGCAAGAAAGATTAGAATCAATGTGGACACCAAGTAAGTAAGTAATAAAAACCATTAACGTGTCCATAATGACATGTCAATTTCTCGGGCACGACAAGAGAACGGTAAAGTCATGGAAAGCAGTGCCTGAAGAGACGAGTCTTGAGGCAACTGCGAAAGATGGCCAGTGACGGTGCTGACGTGGCGTGCTGCGGAAGACTGTTCCAAATACAAGGGGCGGCGACCGGAAAAGCTCAGTCACCGACGGTTGACAGCCGCGTACGGCGGACAATCAGTGACGAGTCAGAACGAGTGACGTCACCAGCGACTGGAGAACGGATCTAGGAACCGACCGGCAGATGGTTTGCAACTGACGCAGAACGGCGAAGCAGGCAGAGACGGTCTTCGTAACGTGTGACCTCATCGAGTAGTTTAGCCTCGCTGGCTCTTTGTATTTGATAAGAACTGGTGGAAATGGGAGGTAAATTTGATGTTATAGAGGGCGGACCAAGAACCATTTCTTTAGTTTTGGTGAGGCTAAGAACCATACCATTCTGATCAGCCCAACTAAGCAGTTGATGAAAGAAGAGTTGCATACTGGTCGTGGAGGAGTTCAGTTAGTGTGGTATCATCGACACATTTATGTACTAAGCAGTCTGGTCTTACGTCGTTGATAAGCACCAAAAATGAAACAAGTCCTAATTAAGAGCCTTGTGGGATAGCACCGTTAAGTTGAGAATAGGAGGAATGGTTAGTACCATTTCGTACACGATGGTAGAAAAAAAACCATTTAATGAGAAAGTGTGGAACAGCACTGAGGAGAAGTTTTTGGAGCAGGAGATTATGGTTAACAAGATCAAACGCTTTCTTGAAATCCACCAAGACTTGCTCTAACTGCTCCACACTGGTCTAATGTAGTCTGCCAAGCATGAAGCATCGCAGTCAGTGCGTGGGTTGTAAATCTACCTTGCCGGCAGCCAAACTGATGCGGATTAAACTGAGGTTCCAGCGTGGTGAGAATCCATTCCCCCACTATGGATTCAAATATCTTTTGCTATGCATGGAAGAAGAGAAATTGGTCTAATGGTCACAGTTGACAAATGAAGAGTACAGACACATCAATAGGTTCATGAAAAGACAGGATCACTGAGCATTGGCTGAAACAGCCGATATATACATGGAGCGGACGCATTACAACAAGTGTCCACCACTGAAATAAGCTTCAGTTGCTGTCAGAGTTTGCAGGGCCTTTCTCCCCTCCCCTGATGATGCGCCTTGATTCGTACTCGTCATTACTATGCCTATCTCATCGATGTGTTGAGCTGTCAGTCATGATGTGATGATGTCATGCACTATTTATAAACACCAATGAGATACAAAGTGATGACTCATGGTCACATGATGTGAGTGGCTGCACATAGTCACGCTTCTGTTATGTTCCAGCTGTATCACTGGTTTTGTCCGGTTCGCTGGAAGTCCTCACGTAATGTAGGGAGTTTGACCTTGCCTTATGATGGTCAAGTCACACCCTTCTCACTTCCGTATTGGTGTAATGTTTTTGAAGCAGAGCTCATTAATATGCAGCGAGTGTTTACATAAGATCGCTGGTAATGATGCGATTATTACTGAGTCGAGCTCTTTGTATTATTGGTTAAGACGTCGTTTATTGTGGAGTGTGTGAATGGAATTGATCGTTTTGATGCAAACGTCGGTGTTGGGCGTTCTGTGTTGACTGGCAAAAGGGTAGTAAGTTCGCCGTGTGTTTTCGTCGATCGAACAGGTGACGTTCATTAGTAGTCTATTGGTTGACGTAGACTTACACAATTCACAGTGGCTACATTGTAGACTTATTGTGTGTTACAATAACTTTGTGGCAATATGCCCTTGTCTACTAACTATGCCGGTGAGGTGAATAGTACGCAGTTGCTGTATGAACTGATAGTTCAGTATCGTGCTAAATTGTAGATGGGCTTTGGACTGATAGCCCGACTGTATATCGTTTATATTCTGTTATATTCTACTGTACGATTGTTGTTTTGTAAATAATACTGAATATACATTTCTGGTGCGTTATTGTTTATAGCACTAGCCTAGTGGAAAGGGCCAACCTCACAACTGCTAACTCAGTCAACGACGAACACAGCTCCTCAGCTATGACTGATATCACAGCTGTTTGATGTAATTAGATGACAACACAGCAACATACGTTTCACCGACGGGAACAAGAGAAAAGTCTATAAACTTTGGAAAATCCAAAGTGTTCAAGACTGGAAATGCATGAATTGGAATCATCAAATTGTCTTCGCCCTGTTAATTGAAAATACACAAACAGTTATGAACAATAAAACGTGAGCAACTAAATGTAATACAACTCATCGCGTTGCTGAAGGTTAATTTCACAAGTAAAGTAGCATCACTAATCACCTTATGTTACATACACAGCTTCAGTATTTTAGCAGTCAGCATTATTAATTACATAAATGTACAAAACCGCGGTTTATACACAAGTTAACGATGAATGGCACATCTAAAAAAGCAAAAATTACAAAAAGGTGACATTACCCACCAGCACATCACCTAAGTGTCAATGTCCTGCTGAGTAATATCACCTTTTTGTAATTTTTGCAGTTTTAGATGTGTCATTTGCCGTTAACTCATGTATAAATCGCGGTACTGTACATTTATATTTGCAGTTTTATTACATTTCTGCAGCTATTACGTGGTATAGGGTACATGGTACCATATAGAATACATGGTACCTGGTCCACACAATTTTTGAGGTGCTCCTGTAGACCAGCCAGCCCCTACCAAGTTTGTTACTAAAGCTGTTATTGTAACATACTCCCCAAACCATGTTGTGTACCAAATCTGAAGTTGCTAGCTTCAATGGATAAAGAAATAAGGAGGGGTCCCAAAATGTTTGGAATGCACCCCTAGGCCTGGCCCCCGCCAATTTTGGTCCTAAATGTTGTTTCTTGGCACACAACTTGCCAAACCCAATTTGTGTACCAAATTTGAAGTTGCTAGCTTCAATGGTTGCAGAAATAAGTAGGGGGTCCCAAAATTTTTGGGATGCTCTCTTAGCCCTGACCCCTGCCAAGTTTGGTCCTAGATGTTGTTTCTTCGAATGCTAGTCGCCAAACCCAACTTGTGTACCAAATTGTAAGTTGCTAGATTCAATGGTTGCAGAAATAAATAGAAGGTCCCAAATTTTTTGGGATGCTCCCCTAACACAGCCCCCTGCCAATTTCGGTTCTAAAGTTGTTTTTGGAAAGCAACTCCCCGTACCCAAGTGGTATAAAAATAAGTTTGTAGCGCCTGTGCGTCTGTGATGACGGGGACAGTGTGTTTCAAGCAAAAAAACTTAATATTTATAATGTAAAACTTGGAAGATTTTGGGGGCTAATGGGGCAAGGGGTCACAATTCCTAGTCGAAAATGTCATATTTGGAATCGCTGACCCTGATTTGCATATTCACTACGCAACTTTTATGGGGCTACGATGACGATTAAGGGTAGTTTACGCTTGAGCACCCCCATTGTTAAGCGTTTTCGGTCGCAAAAAAAAACAGTCCCATTTTGGGGCAAAATTTGACAGTTTTAGCGGACAATTAGGGCTTTAACATTAAATTTACCTTTTCTAACCCCCAAAAGGCACATCCTTGCGTGATTTCATGTCTATTGAGCTATCACACATAAAAATCCATCAACCGGTCTGACCTGTGCGAGAGTCTTAGAGAAAAAAGTTTACAGAAAAAGGCACAGAAACGTTATACCATTTGTCCAGATACCCCAATGAATGGATTTGTAGGGGGTCCTCTCGCGGACTTAATCAATTGTGCAGAATTTTGTGGCAATCAGCTCAGGGGTTGCGATTCTGTAGGGGGTCAAAATTTGCCATCTCCCATTGACTTGGCCTGTCGCCGTTAACACAGTCCTGCCACACAGCCTGTGACTATAGGTATAGTCACAGGCTGTGTGGCAGCCTGTGACTATACCTATAGTCACAGGCTTCAAACCTTCAAAGTTTGTTTGTATACACATTTAATTTAACATGCATGTTAACATAAGATTTAGGTTAGTGATAGCGATAGATCAGCTTCAGTATTTTAGGAGTCAGCATTATTAATTACATAAGCATTAGACAAATGTTACTGAAACACAATTAAATTGCACCAAACCCATTGGTGCAACTCAAGTCTCGTGCTTAAGGATACTTTGCACCGGCCCCACACACCCTCGTGCATTAACATGCATGTTCACTGTGTAATTAATTATGCACGTTATAAGTGGCACCAAAGCAACACATGATTTATCGATCTCTGAATGTGAGTACAACTAGAATCACTTCAAATCTCATTTTCACAGTACATTCATGTTAACAAGGACTCAGCCTCAAGATCAAAACCAAGACCATAGAACAGACTTCAACGCCAAGACCACGACCTATTCTCAAGACAAAGGGAGCCGTAGCACAAAATAAACAACATGAAGAAACTTCACATAAATCCATTCATTAATTCTTATTATGCAACTACAGGCTATGCACAGCAAAGGCTGCAGTGGAGGCATTATGTTTTCACTATGACTGTCCCGCTATCTGTCCCGTGCCAACTCGGACTCACTCGGACTCACCCTCAAGCACAGGAAAGAAGCAGACTCTTTCACAGCTGGTACACAGACCTGAGCCTCCAGAGCAAGGGGTGACTAGTGTAACTCACAAGTCAGCCATCACAGACCATACTGTGGAAAAAAAAGATATTGCCTGGGACAACGCAAAAGTGGTCGATAGAGAAACACAGCGAGAAACCAGATGCATAAAAAAGTCACTTTGTATCAGGAAGACACCGATATGCATGAATCAGGATGCAGGATCCTACCACTTCAGCCACATATGGGACCAGGTGATTTGAAGGTCACGTGCTCCATCAAACTGTATACAGTCAACAAGACGTGATCAAGATGTCCGACAGATATTGAAACGTTGTCAATAGGCAACTATACCCAGTTGTGTAGAGTAAGAAGTTTTTGTTTACTGGATTGTACCAACTGAATGAATCTATTCAACACTAACACTTGTCACAGAAGTATCATGACCAAGCACTTGGCTAAGGACTAGACGTTCAAGACCAAGGAGAGGACTAAGAACTCAAAGCTTAATGTCAAATACAGGACCAAAAACTAGACCTTCAAGGCCAAGGACAGAACCGAAGACTCAAAGCTCAATGTCAAGGACAGGACCAAAGACTATACCTTCAAAGCTAAGGACAGGACCAAGGACTTGAATCTCAATGCCGATGACAGGACCAAAGACTAGACTTTCAAGGCAAAGGACAGGACCGAAAACTCAAAGCTCAATGTCAACAACAAAATCAAAAACTACACCATCAAGAGCAAGGACAAGACCAAAGACTTGAATCTCAATGCCGATGACAGGACCAAAAACCAGAACATCAAAGCCAGGGACAGGACCAAGGACTCAAAGATCAAGACCACGGACAGAAAAAAGACTATAGCTTCACGACCAAGGACAGGACCAAGGACTTGAGGTTCAGTGCCAAGGACAGGACCAAAGACTAGACCTACAATGCAAGGACAAAACCAAAGACTCAGAGGTCAAGACCAAGGACAGAAAAAAGACTATAGCTTCACGACCAAGGACAGGACAACGGAGCAATTAGGACTCGAGGTTTAGGGCCAAGAACAGGACCAAAGACTAGACCTACAATGCAAGGACAGGACCAAGGACTCAGAGGTCAAGACCAAAGACAGAAATGAGGTACCAGTTGCCAGCTACTAACTGTGCAGTGAACTCGTATGCAGTCATAGTAATAGCGCCATTCATCAGGTTCAAATTCAACACTACAGCTCACGGACAAACCAGGAACCAGTCGCAACTGCAACAATCAATGTCACTAAAGCCATGACACAAGTACAATAGGTCTACAATATAACTACTGTACCAATGTAATACGAGGCTGATCTTTTAATTCCTCATAGCTGAATCACACAATGTACATATGCATAAAGGTACCATCTGCCAAAAGTATCTGCTTGAACAATGACACATGCAATGGGGTGTTATGGCATCAAATATTGCAAGGGATTTCGGTGTTCTTCTCAAAATATTTTAGTCTATAGACACAAATATAAAAAAACTATATACTGAGAAGAGCACAATAATGCTTCGAGGACTGATGTGGTAGTTCCTGCCACATGACAACTGATGCTCGGCAACTGTGGATATTTTGCTGCACCTGGAGAAAACTGCTACCTGACGTCACCTCTGCACCATCTCTGTTATCATTTCAGTGGTGACTGAAAACTGATCTTTTTTTGCCAGTCATGTGGTTCTGACTAGTCACAAAGCATTTTAACTTATCAGCGATGTTAACTGACAATGTATTGTTTAAAAGTAATTCATCACCTATTCCATGTTAAATCCTAGCAAGATGATGATGATGATAACAATGATGATGCAAGAGGTGGGTTAAGGTTCATCAGCCTCCAAATTTCGTGCTACAAGCGGCTATGGTTAACACTTTTGGGCAGTGCAGGGTCCTATAGGCCTGAGTGGATGTGTTGAAAAGAGGTGCCATATGTGGCGTCATCAAATAGCTCAGCACACAGCATTCAGATCTCTGCATAAGTCCACACCACCTTTGCAACACACATACACATTGTCTAATTACTGGTACATAAAGCCTAGTAGTAACTAAGATGGTAGCACACCATCCACCAAGCAGACTTCCAAGTCGGCAAAAGTGACAGACTGACAGTGCATTGGGGCTGAACTCAATATAGACATAGCACTGAAAGACTCCTGTGACAGAGATTGACAAACACTGCAAAGCAATGGAAAACTGGAGCAATCATAAGCCCAGCTGATGTTGCGACGCTTGCTGCCCTCTGAAGGAGATGGATTATCGCTAAATCCTGCCTCCCACGTCTATGCACATGTAGTGACACATTGGCTTATGAGTTCTTTTAGCAAAACATTGAACAAAATGTGAATTTACTCTAAACAAGGCCACGTAAATAAAAATATTGCAATATGTTATAAAAATATTGTACTATGTTATAGTGTCAAAAGACACCTTAAAACATTCCAACAAATTACGAAACAACATTTTGCTACAACATGTTGAATTATTACAAATTGCCTCACAAAAAAATCCCTAACTAAATTATATGTTAATAATGACATGATTTTATGAAATTTTCAGTGAGTGAGTGCGTCGGTCAATCAGTCAGTCAATTAATAAAATTTATATAGCACCGAAAATCATAAAGGAATCTAAGATACCAATTAGAAGAAAATGTGTGTAAATTTTCCAAGAACTTGACTAAGATACTAAAACACACAAGAGCTTGAACTTCAGAGGACGACCTTTCAAGTGAACAAGCATAAAAGCACAAATATTTGTCACTTTTTGTTGACAAAAGATGTTCTACATACGTCAAGTAATTTTAGGCTTTATGTATGTAACTGCACTGACATGTGTTAAAAGGTCTCTATAAACTGAATAATTAAGTTGTTAATCAGTTCTTACGGGAAGTCAGTCTAAGTGGCCTGCAGAACATCCACATTCCACAAGCTCCACTGTGTAGTATGTATGATAGACTGGTTTGACATGTAAGGTTTGTAGTTCTAGTAATGTACTCCATGAAAGGTGGTAAGCAAATAGGCTGCAAAAATGACAGATTGGGCAGCCTCAGGCAATTCTGTCAGGACTGCACTGTCAAGTACAATAATCCCACTTCAGGTTTCAGTTCCCACTAACATCTGTACATGAAGTATCTTAGTGTAATTCACAGGAAATATGTATCACTACTTCACCAGTAAACTGTAAAATAATTTTTGCCTCACAATGCTACACATCTGTTCGTCCTTTCATCGATATGGGCGTCTGTCATGTTCATGTATTTTGTCAAAACGAGTAAACATTATCATTATCTTCACAATTTTTTCATCATTGGGTACTAGCCACACCATTGTAGTTTTTCCACACCAAACGTTGTGGCAATATTCCGATGGGGAGCCCTCTAATGGGGGCTTAAAATGCAGGTAAGGTCGGCATAAAACATGATTCTCGACAATATTGGCTTTAGGTCGATGACTGGCGGAGTATGATCAATAATTGCATCCGTGAAGTAATTTATAGCACTAAGTATGGACAAACATTTATTGCACAGACCACCGCACATCAGTGAATCTTGTTTATCACAGCAAGCATCTATGACTATACCAAAGAGAATAGAACATAATTTAATTATACGCATTGGTAAATCTGAAACCAAAAAAAACTAATGATAAAAGAGTGCACTTGAAGTATTGTACTGTTAAAGCTAATAACAGACACAAAGCATCACATAGCCTCTCTGCGACAGCACAGCTACTTGTTAAAATAATCTTGAAAAGTCTCATTTTGCATAAGGGACTGCTTCTTTACATGGCACCAGGTAAATGCTTGAATGTCAACCAGACAAGAAGCTCAACTGAAAGATTACACGATGCTTTGTGACACTGAATATTTCGTTAAGTCGCACAAGGTCACTCAATATCAATCGAAATGACACCTTGAGTAGGGCATGTGTATATGATGGCATACAGTGGCCACCTATCTCTCCTAGCAAAATAACGATCTCCAAATTCGGCCTCAATTTCAGTCGCAATCTGCAAATGTAAAAACCTGAATTTCAAATACAATTGCAATCTCGAAAAGTGATGATACATTTAGCCATTTTGATACAATACCGGCATGTGACAGACAGACAGACAGACATCTTGTGACAGCATTGTCAACATTTATGCACTGCATTGTGCAATAAAAACTGATACAGTGAGATGAACCATTATAAAACCAATAAATCTGTACAACTAACTATACATCAAATGCTGGCTCCTTATCTATGGTGTGTAGCTGATTATTTCTTCTTCACACTACTAACTCTATGGTAACAAAAGACAAATGCTTTTAAGTCGAACAAAACTACTGCAATAACATGAATTTACTTACATCTTTTGTGTAGTGAATACGAAAATATTTCGTCTGTGGTGGCAAAATATGCATTCGCTGAACATCTGCAGAAGAATTTATAATGTCTAATGTCAACCTTCGAACTCTGCCAACTTCAAATCCCGCAAAATGCAGAACTGTAGGGCTAGCTGTCAAAATGCCATTATTACCGAGTGTTGAGTAAATTTCTACAAACATCACAAGCAGCACAGATTCATAAGAAATTAAACTTCAATATTAATATGCTCACATAGTAACACATAGCAATTCCCAGTTTCCAAACAGTTCTTAAGCTGCATAGACTCACTATGTGGTGTAAAAAGTACTCTGGACTTGTGTTTTGCAAGTCCAGAGGAAATTCCAGAGTGACAGCATCCACGTCGCACCACTAGAAACTGCAGGAATCATCACTCACTCACTCACTCACTGCTGCGCTTGACCAGCTGAGGGTCGTAGCGTCCTCCACATCGAACGATCCTGGCCCGCGATCCAGGCAGCACCAACAGATAGGCCAACGTCTTCTTCCACTTGCTGCAGC
>Ga0209339_1001059_pt1 | contig 11190 bp, 6 predicted proteins | sample OlaalgELextract3_FD_187376 | JGI IMG/M metagenome (GOLD analysis project Ga0209339, IMG submission 187376) | Olavius algarvensis symbiont microbial communities from Tuscany, Italy - Type A ELBA extract 3 (SPAdes) (version 2) | ecosystem: Host-associated > Annelida > Digestive system >...
CAACGTCAACGCAGTTCTATGTCAGCTACAGTTCGACAATCCGTGCTACACGGCCGACGTATGTATAAACCAACCACATGCAGTCGTGCAAGAAAATAAAATAAGACAGATGCTGCATTAAATGGCTCATACAACTGTTTTGTCCCCGTTTGCATGGTTTTGTGCAAGAACCAAAATATTCGTGAGATAAAGTTTTTACAGCCAATGTCGTCGCCATGATTGGTACATAATGCGTGACGTACTTGTGTACATTAAAAGTTGTAGTCGTCGCTGACGCTCTCGACTACATTGTAGACTGAAAGCCGTCTTGCAGTAACTGTTGTCCATAATCTGCTCCGTGTTGCATGTTCGTAACGAATTGGGTGCAAATATCTTCATCCAGTACGGAAATACTAGCATTTTACGAAATTCGATATGACCGCCGTCCGTCATATTGGATTTGTTGATGGAAGTCCTGGGACCATCCACAAAGGTCCATTCAGGCCCAGTCAAAAAGTTGACCGGATTTCGGAAACTCACTGGCCCGAGTGAACGCCAGTGAACAATGGCTCTCTGCAGTGCGTCCCATGGGGTCTAGCTAGCTGCTGGTCTGAATAAGGTACCTGTTTGACCCCTTCAGCTTTGAGGTCTTTGGGGGCAAATGACATCTAAACGGAAAATTTTCGAAAGTCCCTTCCGATACGTTTCGAGGGGACATGGATTCACGTGTCGTGGCCAAATTTAGTGAAAATTGGCCGTTAAGAAGTTGTTGAAAAATTATCTGGTTTGGGGGACAAAAAAACCGGAGTCGTCCGAGCTCCCCATTTTACCCCAACTGGGTCTATGGCGCCCAAAATTTCGTGAACGTTGTCGCAGTTGACTTGTGCATGTGTAACAAATTTGGTCCGCTCCTGATCGGTTGCTGTTTGCCGGAGTATTCTCAAGATATTGATGTTCGGACTCCCAAAGTGATTACGATAACCGGCAACAAAGTAATGATCGACGACCAGTAGGTTGAGTGATCGTGACATCGAAGTGCTGCAGTACCACAAATGTAAGAAGTTACAGCGATGTGGACTTGCACAAGGATGCTCTATGCATGACTTCTCAAGGTATCTCTTGCAAAGGCAAATGTAAGAAGTTTTTGGCTTGAAACTTGGCAGACAAATAGCACCGAAGCTTCAGCTAGTTAACTGTGGGTCGGATGAAAAGCTATATTTAGTCGAAATTCTCTGTTAAGACTCTGAGTGCACAACACAATGTATTTGACGACCGAGTGATATAATTTAAGCTATAAGGCTTGTGAACATGGGGGCGCGATAAGGGGCATGGACCCCAATAATTTGGGCAAAGCCCCCAGACCTCCATTATAGGTGATCGCCGTAGCTGCCAAAACTCGATTTGGCCCCCTCCCAACCCTTTCGATGGCGCATGCTATGTATGCAGGCTATGCTTGTGGAGATAGTGAACTGAGGGAGTAAGAAGTTGGATAGGCGCTAATCTCATGCGCTGACAGACGCGGTTCACGTGCGTCTGTTAGTCACATTCAGCTGGTCGTCAACTGCTCGTAACCACTAAACAACACGAGCTCCCCCGCCCAGTCCTGCCATGATGTACAGATTTACTGGCGGTCATTGGGAACGACTAATTGCGAGATAAATGTGCACAGATTGCTAGTTCAGCTGTGCAGTTGTCAGTAGCAGTGATTAGCAGGGCGCCTGTCGACCTGTCTGCCTGACCGCCCGTCCGTGGCACCGCACGGCCGGATCATCATTGGCGGGATGGATGAAGCACCAGGGAGCCAGCGAGCATGGTCTGACTCTGTTATCATCAAAGCAGCCGGCGTGGTCCGTCAGGCGGCACGGCCGACATCACATCCTCTGAGACAACAGTACTGGTCGAGTTACGTGCAGTGTGACCTGCGAGCTCAGCTCGCTCTAGTATTAGTCAATCATTGTATTTGTATGGACTTCCTCCTCGTCTCAAGTTATCCGCGTACTCACTGACGTCGACGTTCGACGTTCGACGTTCGCTCGACGGTCATTATAGTCTTGACGCGTAAAACTGGAGAGTTTTGTTTAGAACTTGTAAACAAAGCTCTCCGGTTTTAACTTTGGAAGTAACATGATCGTGCTTATCAGCAGAATGAGAACAGAACACGTGTCATAGTCCACTGTGCAGCCTCGGCCGGCGTGTTGTCCACAGGCTGACTATTTATCACACCATCTCCAGTATGATAATAATCCGTTGCCGCGAGGCTTGATGTTCCTTGTAGCCACAAAATTATATGTTACAGTAAATTTGTGTAATCAGTGATTTCGTGAAATGTCTAGTAAGGGTTAGATTTAGGGTTGGGATTGAGTAACGGTTACGGTTAGGGTTAGGGTTAGGATTAGTTATTTCGTGTAATAACTGTCAGTAAAATTTAATCCGCAAGTACGCAAAATTACTAGGAATTTCACGTAATCACTGATTACGTAAATTTACTGTACATATATAACTTTAGCATAAAATATAGCAAAGAGATCTGTTTCATTGCTGCACGACGCGACGAACCCTAACCCCGTTTTCAAGGTCACACCACTCTTTTACGCTAAATATAAAATATATCACAAACGGCTACAGATACAGCGAATAGGAAACCGCACCCAAGCTTTTGAATGGCACCAGTTTTAATGACCTTGAGTGACCCTTAACCTATATTTCAAGGTCACGGGGTTATCGTAGATGCCCTCGACGTATTGCGTGCGCAGCTTACGCGCGATCTGTTTGCGATAGCTAAGTTCTTGTTAGCTTTGCTTTTAGTTTATTAAAATGTTTGAAAGTTTAGCATTCTGTGTTCCCCGTTTTAGTGCTGTATTATTCGCTGATGCTCCCGTTGTAGCCTAAGAGGCGCATTGAATGACACTAACCGGTGGATTATGACGTGTTTATTAAGCGCCTGACTTTACTTTAGTAAAAAGGCGCTTATTGAGATAGGCTGTGTCGTGACGTCGTTGGTCGTTGCTTGGTTGGTTGTCACGCGCGTGCACTGTGGCCAAACGGTGCATTCTATGCCTATAGTTACTATGGAATACTAATAGGAACCCCTACCCCAGGAATTCAATGGTACAAATTTCGACCCCCTGGGGTGACCCCTAACCGGGGAATGGGCGCTTTTTGTCAAATTACTTTGACCTCTTGTTGAATCTAGCGAATCGCAGACAAATCAGTTGAAGTTATGCATGATATAAAGTGGCAGTCTATGACGTGCGTTGTTGGAATCTGCACTGACCGGCGCGTATACAAGTAAAGTCTGGCGAGCTTCAGTCAGCACCGGCTTGACGAGATGAGACGCGTGTTGCGTGAGTCCAGTGCCTCCGCCGCGACCTCAAACATGACCTCAGCGAGTCGCCGACAGCACACCATGAGATATGTGGTGGTGTCAACAGGAGCAAGGGCATGGTGCGAATGATACGGGCCGACTAACGACCGGCTGGACCCGACACGGGCGCCGTCGGCCACGTTGTTCGGCCGTCAACACATCTATCAATCAGAGGAATCACATACACGATGATGTGAATCACATAAGTCAACGCTCAACGCTTCAAACGATGCGGTAAACGGTCTGACGTCATCTGCGTCACGCGTCTGCGATATGTTTCGATATAATATTGTCGCAATGCCGCATCATGAACGACAACCATGCCTTCAGTTCATTTCGAGCTGTTACTAAGTTGTTGAAGACTAATTCCATTAGAAGTGAACAGGATGATGACCTTCCTGCACCGTGATTTGCAACGGTTGTTCTTTCTTCAAAAATCGGTCACAACCGGACTTTCTAAACGCAAACAACTTGAACAATCGAGAATTCGTGACCAGACAAAACGCTGTTATGGTCTTTCCAGATAACAAAGAACGTCTCTTGGCAACGAGTACTTGATTTCAACTTGCGATATGTTTCGATATAATATCGTCGGTGCCGCACGTCAGAAGCGGCCAAGACACTCGTGCACGCATTTGTCAGTAGCCGCCTGGACTACTGCAACTGTCTACTGTACGGCGTCAGTGACGGTCTGCTGAAGAAGCTTCAGGCGGTCCAGAATTCGGCGGCACGTGTTGTGACGGTACCAGGAAGTTCGACCACATAACACCGGTATTGCGCGACCTCCATTGGCTTCCTGTCGGGCAGCGGATACTGTTCAAACTTGCCATGATCGTCTTCAAGTAAGCCCTATCTACACGGTCTCGCTCCGTCGTACCTAGCCGACGATTGTGTCAACTCATGGCCTCGGCTGCTGCCGGTCGACGACATCTGCGGTGTGCCGACATCATGAAACTGTTGGTACGACGAACTATACAGAACTATCATTGGCGCCAGAGACTTCGCAATTTCGGCCGCAGCCATCTGGAGCAATCTACCAGCAGCTTTAAGACTGTCTTCCTGCTCGGTTCACACATTTGCGCGGAAACTGAAAACTTTCTAGTACGCCAGCGCGATGATGTAGCACATCTGAGGACTAGTTATTTTGCGCTTTACAAATGCACTCATTATTGCAACTGCCAGTACAAGATACAACTACGAATAGACTGTGTGCCCAGAGAGCGCAAACCGTCGCCAAAGTGATTCGGGTTCGAATCCGGAATTCCGGATTCGAATCCGTAATTCCGGATTCGAATCCATAATTCCGGATTAATCTGGATCCTGATGTCTGCTGGGTCACTCCCAAAATGTAGTGAATTTATTCTCTTGTCGGCATCAGTCATTTCGCCAAGTAGCCTACGGTATCGTGAAAATCGGCCGGTGACTGTATGAGAAATGCTAGTCTCCTAAAATCCCGTAATCCGCAATGGTGAGAGAAAAGGAAAAGTGATCCGGAATCAGTATACGGGACCGGAGCACCACCAAGGTCCCAAAGTTAATAAGTTCTTTTGATTGGTAGGCCCAAACATAACACCAAGTTTCAGTGAACTCCTCCTGCTCATAGGATGACAGAGTGACAGACAGACAGCACAGATCACATATTAACCTCTTTGTCGGAGGTAACGCGACTGGCTGGCAAGTACTCAAACTCTCAAATGCTGCGACTGCAACAGATTCATGCTATAAAGCGCGTAGAGAGTCGCTAGTTACAGCACTCGGGGTACCACGTTGTTCACGAGTATTATGTTGCCAACCGTTATCAACGATGAATAAAGGTCGTTTTTAAGCGCCTCACTTTACGTTAGTAAAAGAGGCGCTTATTGAGATAGGCTGTGTCGTGACGTCGTTGGTCGTTGGTTGGTTGGTTGTCACGCGCGTGCACTGTGGCCAAACGGTGCATCCTAGGCCTATAGTTACTATGGAACACTAATAGGAAACCCTACCCCAGGAATTCAACGGTACAACTTTCGACCCCCTGGGGTTACCCCTAATCGGGGAATGGGCCCCACCCCGTGAGGCGCTTTTTGTCAAATTACTTTGACCTCTTGTTACTACTGCTAATCAAATTCTTATTTTATTTATAGGTGTGTCAAAGATGTTGCTGAAACGTAATATGATCCGTACACTAGTCGCCGCCGTGCAGCTGTGTGCGACGTGTACGTGCCAGACACAGACTGGAGTCGGCATAGTGACTATCAGCGGAAGACGCTAAGTGTGTGTGTGGATGTGAAGATACTGAACAGCATCGATAAGGGCACTGAGTAGTATAAGAACGTGAGGAAGATTGACTACTGATGATCGTCGAAGATCGTTGGTAAGTATAATCGCATCAGCGTCACTGAACGACGTATAGATCTATCTGATCGCGGCATCATTGGAGTCAGCGGGTACAGCGACAACAGACACCGACTCAGCCGACCGCGTCCTCGTGATCACGTGGTCTCACGACCAGCAACCAATCACTGAAAGGTCATATCCGAGTCAGAGTACCACAAAGATGCCAGGGTCCGGTTCAGTGAGGTCAAAGGCCAAAGCTTGCAGAACTGAAACACAGTATAATATGGCGTACAGAGCTGGTCAATGTCGCCAGCAGAGTTGCACTGCGTCCTGATGCAGTCGGTATGACTACGATTGAGTTGATCTGTCAAATAGCGCCATCAGCAGTGACCTTGAGTGACCTTGAAGATCACTCCAGCTATTGGAAACCTTTGAAAATCCAATAAGTCGAGAAATATATCACATATCAACTATGATGCGCTCACCGCTTAGTTGCCGGTGTGGCAGAGCGGTAACACGTTGGACTTGATCAACGTAGTTACTCTCCGCTAGGCCCGGTTAGTGCCTGGATGGGTGACCGTCTTTCGACGGGTAAACCACCTCGGCGCAGAATCAGGCACCCATACAGGTCTACTGAGTCTGAGCCCGTCCTCTGTGGGTCGGCTGGAATGAGTACCCAGCGAAAGCTGGGGGAGTAAACAGGCACATCGCGTGATACACTAGACCGTATCTGTGGTTGGTCTTCCAGTGTGATGCTGGTGCCTGGCTGACGGAAGTCTAGCGGAGATCAGCGCCGACGTACAGGAAGCGGTAACGTATTGGAGGCGTGTTCGCGATGATGCGCTATACAAATCCGCATTTACTTTACACCAACGAATAGGAAATCAGAGGTGGGCTATTATTTGAACTACCATGCCTGACCGAATTGAACAGCTGTTAGCGCTTTAATGGGCACATTAAAACCGCAGAGCAACGGACCATTATTTATAGCAATACAGTGATTGGTGCACTGGCCGGCCGTTGATCGGTGGGCTGTTACATTTGGTACAGCGATGAGGGGCCTGGGCGGGCTGCGGCCCCGCCCAATCCCCTCCTCGCTGTACCACATGTAACAGCCACTGTACCAACTTCATATTATTCGATGTGGTACTATAATTCCTGTGCCATAAATTTCACAGGTACTCTTGTACGTTGAACAAGTGATAATATCTCGGAAACGGTGTAACAGAGAGACGTGGTTTCTATAGAAGAGTAATAGGAAGTCGTATACGCTCTACCGATTGATATCATTGTTCACTGGTGACCTTGAACGTCACTTCAGCTGTTACTATAACTTTCTGTCAAATTATAGCACAAACCACAAGCTATGGAATTCAATCACAAGCAAATATGATGTCGTATGTGTGTAAAGTACGCCTAACAGTTGACAGCTTTTGTGTTTTTATACGTATATGACATTTCTAAATAATATAGTGTCACACGATTTCTGTGCGACGGCTGCGTTTCTTATTTATAGAGCCTTCCATATATCCATGTCCACCGTTCAGAGGCATTTCCGTAATTTGAGGCACGTTCTGAGTGAGTGACGTAATTAATGCGAACTGCAGGTGATTTATCACTCAAGCAAACCTTGCTCACTTTGTTCACTCTTTCACTGCAGAACTCTACGTGTTAGCAGTTATGGAGTATAATCGTCGCCGTCCTCTGTAGACATCACAGCGAAGGTACGAAGAGTTAACACAGGCGTCGAAGAACAGAGACAAAGCATGACCGTGAATCCGTGATGACCTATTGACAGAATGACAGGACAGGACACCGTAAACGACAGTCAGATGAAGACTTAGCACAAAACATTGCAGTCGTACAGTTGTCCGGTCATTGCGCTGGCGCACCGCGCACCTGCAGCCAGGTATAGCTTGCTTTAATGATATCTGTAGTGAATAATGAGCTGAACTGAAGGCGCTTCATTGCGGTAGGTCTCCAGCCTGCAATTACCGTTCAGGCGTTCAGTGTTTGAGTATTGCAGGGGCAGATCAACGGAAACCAGCTGAGAATGATTGAAAAGCTGGCACTGTTGCGGTCGACGCGGAATGTGGATAACGATAAATGAATCGGCAGCCGTGCGGTGCGCTAGTTCGCTGCTAAATCGCTATCTGTCGACACTCAGTCCGACTGCGTCTCGCTCTAAGATCAGTCCGTGCTCAGTCCGTGACGTCGAACGTCCCCGGAGGTCGCTGTATCTCGTGTGTGGTGCTCTCAGTACCTCAAAGACTCTAGGTAGATGAAGGGAAGGGGTTGGGAGGGGTCAGAGGTGAGGGTGGGTTGAGAGGTGGTGGTGGCTGGCTGGTTCGACACGTGTAGTTAATGAAGCGTGCTGCTGCTGCTGTTCGTGCTGCTGCTGCTGCTGCGAACTAACGATAACGAAGTAACGGCTTCTCGTTTGCCTACCTGGTCGTACAGGTCTTTTACCGGTATTGGTCTACGTGGTTGCCAATCTACCTGGCGTATCTATTAACTCGTCAGCCGTCGTCGCTGATCTGCACCAGACAGACACAGTGTCTCGTATTGGATAATAATGTAGTATACGACATTAGATTGGTTTAACCATTTAATGGGCACATTCGTCATCTTCTCGTATGCGTGTCATGAACCATAACTGGTCAGTCACGAAACAGCGTCTTCATCCGCAGAGTGTAGCCGAGATAAGCCGCCATTCAGTTTTGTCAGGGCTTTGTAATTACCTGCGCCCATTAAAGGGTTGCACACAAACATACACAACACTCAGTGTACATATTAGCTTACGTTACGTCAGTTAATTTAGTTACTTAAGTCTACAGCAGTGCACGATGTCACAGACAGACAGACAGACAAACACGCAATTGCAACGAAATTATTCGATCATTACACAGTCACTGTAACAGACGTGTGTAGAGGTCAGTGGTGACGTCATCATTTAATGTCGAGCAAACAACAAGTGTTGATGTGTTGTGAAGCAGATTTGGCAACAATCGCAAGTTTGTGCTCGACTGCAAAGACATAAACATAAAACGCGTAAAATATATATATGGCGGGCATAGTGATCCAATGTTCATCGTGTGACCAGTGTTAACTAGAATGTCGCTACTGCGAGAAGAAGCTGGCCCGCCTTTTGTTCGAGTTTGGCGTCATACCAAATGTTTTGTAAACACAACGAACGATGATTGTAACACCCGCGGTGTGACGACGGTCGTGCTCGCTTGGTCGAACAGGAGGCCATTTAAACATTTTTTTAAATTTAAAACCAGAATATCTCCTCCCGGGGGAGCGTCTGGAGATGATCTGAATGCGACAACAGAATCAGCAGTGCCAACTTATATATAGTGTACCATAGTAACTATGGGGCTGTCTTGCTTAGTTTTCGAGATATGACACGAGACGGACAACGGACGGACGACAGACTGACGTTGGCAAGCATCGCATATCTGGCTGTTAACCTTTAATCGCCACATTAAAACCGCAGAGAAACGGACCATCATATAGCAAGCAATACGGTGATTGGTACACTGGCCGTTGATGGGTGGGCTGTTGCATTTGGTACAATGAGGAGGGGACTGGGCGGGGCCACAACCCACCCAGGCCCCTCCTCGCTGTACCATATGTAAGAGCCCACCCGTCAACGGCCAGTGTACCAACTTCGTGTTATTCGATGTAGTACTATAATTGCCTTTGGAGTCAAAAGCGTTAAGGCGGCCGGGCCAGCAATAATCTACGTCTACAGTAGTTTGAGGCGTGTAAACGCGTCAGTATGCTGTGTTGCTGTACGTTAAACACGCTGAAACAAGACGCTCTGCTTTCACCGGTATAGCCGACTGGTTTTTCGAAATAGACCAAACGCTGCGTGAGTTAGGTCGGGTCGGGTCGGGTCGGTGTTTTTGACGTTTGATTTAGTATGCACGTATATACGTCGCAGTAAGGCGCGTTCCACCAGGTCGTCGTAATAATCATAATGGTTTTTTGATTGACGCGAACAGCTTGAGATCGTTTGTATGTAGGACAGTGTGACAGTATTGTGAGTTTGAGTGACGGCCGTGTTGTTAGTCACACAGGACGTCGCTAACGCCGTCTGTTACGTGTACGTATCGTATACGTCGTCACAAGCAGCCCTGTGATACACATGACACTAGTGTTCGCCAATGAAACGCATATTTGTCACTGAAATATTGAAGAGAGGTCTGTGATGATAATCGCGCTACTTTCAGGACCGCTATAGTCAAACTATTATTTTGGGTTAGGGTTAGGGTTAGGGTTGGGTTATAGTTAGTGTTAGGGTTAGGGATAGAACGCCATAGCATCCCTGAAACTACACGTGTCCCGATAACCGCGCCTTACGTTTTGGTCTATAGGGAGGCGACGTTCTGTAGCGGCGCTTAAAGCGAAAGTGTAAAAACTGGCACTAACCCATACTACTGACCCTAACCGGGCGAGGAATTCTCACAAGTGTCTGTGCCACAGACTACACTGTGACTACCAAGTACACCAGAGAAAGACTAGACCTCACTGTTGTGCTCCCAGAGTATTGTTGTGCAAAATCCATGAATTACTGCACCACGTGTATACTGCTAGTATATACAAGACTACAACACGATGGTGTGTGCTGTCTATAGATAGTGGCCCGGTCTTTGTCAACGAACCTGCAGACAAAACAGTAGCGCAGAACTCAGACGTACTGTTCCAGTGTCAAGCTTCTGGTACACCAAAACCTGTCATCGTCTGGAAGAAAGTCGACGGACAGATTCCTGCTGAAAGGTTTCACTAGCTGTTCTCTTTATATCGGCGTCAGTACGATCCGCTTTATCACGTTCATGCTTTTTTGCTACACTCAACCTACGTCAACTGTAACGTTGCTGTAAACAACATTGTTTACAGCAGTGATGGATCGACATTCGACACTTAAACAATGTCTGTGATTTGCTGGCAATATTAGAATAGACTGAATTTCCGGCAAGTTTCCAACGGATATTTTCCGAAATTTCCCAACTGACCACCTTACTGAACAGTAACGTTCTGACAACTTAGAAAGCACTAAAATCGTTTTTTCTCGCGTCTCAGCCACGGATGGGGGCGCTGACTATGCATGACCAGAAAATACAGCACTGAAAATGCAGGACCAGTGTCAGTGGTGGAAAATGCAGGACCTGAAAATGCGGGAGCAGAACACCAGGACCAGAAGATGGAGGACCAGCGGTCGGAAGTTGATTACTTAATTTAAATACTAGGCAATTATGAAACCATAATGTTTATACATGTGCTCTGCAGTGTAAATTTGCGTGATTGTGTAGTTGTAGAACAGTCACGATTTCTACTCCTTCGGCGTCGAATTCTAGGCACAGTCGACTGAACTGAACTGAACTTTTATTAGAAAATAGTACCATGAGGCTAGAGATAGGTGAAAACAAGATACAATAATAAAAGAATAAAACACAATAATATAAAACAATGATTAATAGAATACAATCATAATGATTGGGACTGGATATTGTTAGGTCTGATAG
>Ga0209339_1001060_pt1 | contig 11189 bp, 5 predicted proteins | sample OlaalgELextract3_FD_187376 | JGI IMG/M metagenome (GOLD analysis project Ga0209339, IMG submission 187376) | Olavius algarvensis symbiont microbial communities from Tuscany, Italy - Type A ELBA extract 3 (SPAdes) (version 2) | ecosystem: Host-associated > Annelida > Digestive system >...
GTATTTTGACAATGAACTGTCAGTCAGTGGTAGAAAGAGACAGTTCGAGAAAAATCGCAGACATAACATCTTGAAAACAATTTACAATGTAAAAAAACATAATCTAGATTTATTCCATAAATATCATGGTCTGCATCGATGATTCAGTTTTTATAAATGCCGACTTTTTCTACCTGACGAAGTTAAAATTTTGTGGACGTCCACAATGGGTGAGTGGGGGTTTAGGCTAATGTGGATGCATGTGGACAGGGAGAGAAGGGAATCAAATTGTGCTGAAATTGTGTGGACGTCATAAATAGGTGTCCCCTAAGTTTGCGTCGTTCGACTCGATGGTGCTATACAAATGCTTCATTATGATTGTATATTTTATAAGCTTATATTATCATCATGTAAGTTATGGAGCATATTATCTGGATCCACTTGTAAATGAAGCAAATTGTGTCATGCATTACATGGTTATTATCAGACGATGCGTGTGCATAGCGCGGATTATGCCGTGGCAAGATGTCTCTGTCCGTTTGTCTGTCTGTCTGTCTGTCTGTCACATGCCGGTATTGAGTGTAAACGGTTATACATATTCTCATATTTTTTCACTGTTGGGTAGCCACCATTCTAGTTTTCCCATACCAAACGGGATGGCGGTATTCCGATGGGGACCTCCCTAACGGGGGCGTCGAATGCAAGGGGGTATGAAAAAAATCACGATTTTGACCAATATCTCGCTTCATCTCGCAAATGATGCAAGATAGAGCCATAGTTACTATGGAAGGCAAATAGGAAACCACACCCAAGCTTTCGAATGGTACCGGCTTGAATTATCTTGAGTAACCTTTAACCTAAATTTCAAGGTCATGATATCATCCAACGTCAAATAACTTAAAAACGGTACCAGATAGAGTTATATTACAATGGCGGACCAATAGAAAGTCGTAAATGGTCTGTCGAATGGCACCATTTTCAATGACCTAACCCAGTTTTCAAGGTCATGCAATAATTTGATGCTGAATATCTCATAACGGTTAAAGATATGGCCATAGTTACTGAGGAAGGTGAATAGGAAACCCCATCCAAGCTATTGAATGGTACCAGCTTGAATGAGCTTGAGTGACCTCTAACCCAGATTTCAAGGTCACGATATTATTCAACGTCAAATAACTCAAAAACTGTACAAGATAAAGATATATTTACAATGGCGGACGAATAGAAAGTCGTATGTGGTCTGTTGAACGGCGCCATTTTTAATGACCTTGAACAACGCTTAACCCAGTTTTCAAGGTCATGCTATTCTTTGACGCTGAATATCTCATAAATGGTTAAAGATATGGCCGTAGTTACTATGGAAGGCGAATAGGAAACCGAACCCAAGCTTTCGAATGGTACCAGTTTGAATGACCTGTGGCCTTTTCAGGGTCATGATTATTCAACGTCGAATAACTTGAAAATGGTACAACATAGAGCTATACTTACAATGGCCGACCAATAGAAAGTTGTATATGATTATCAAACGGTGCCATATTCAATGACCTTGAACGACCCCTACCCCCAGTTTCAAGGTCACGCCATTCTTTGATGCTGAATATCTTAGAAATGGTACCACATACAGACATAGTTTCAATGAAATACTAATAGGGACTTACACACTCCCTACTCAACAGTGTCATTTCGAGTTACTCGTAGCAAAATATTCAGTGACACGAAGCATCAGCTGAGCTTCTTGTGTCAAATAATGTAAAGAACATGTTGAAAATGTTACACTAAATTAAACTACAGTGCATATTAATGGCGTCATTGTACATGTTTCCTGGAAGCCATAGTTGTGCCAGATTTGAAGACGAGATTTGATAAATCATGTTTAGAGGTTCCCATTATCCATCACTAGAAATCATTCAATTGAATCAATTTGCTGCATGAACAAAAATTTTACAATCTACATATGACTGGGTCGGATGTAAAGTTAGCTGATTAGTCGTGGCATCAGGTAAAACTCCGTGCATTGTTAAGGTCAGTGGCATTTCGTTGTTGCAAGTGATATCGTTTTCAACTTTCCACTATGTTAGATCAGTCGGCACTACTCATTAGAGGCGATGCAGTGTGATGACAGCCTTAGAAATAGAATTGACAGAGAAAAAGTGGTTGTGGTAGCTATGAATAGTTTGTTATGTAATCTGAGCATGAAGAGGATACAGGCTTTTGAGGTGTGGAATCAGGTATATATGAAGGGTGTCATACATTGAAAAGCATAAAAGCCTGGAGAAAGACATCATGCATTATGCACGGTGTGTGGTACATGGTGAAGAGGCAGACCAGAGAGCATGGATGAAGAATGTTACAGACTTGACTGGATTAAAACTGAATAAAGTAAGTAATAAAAGAGACTGGAAATAAAAACAGCACAAGGATCATCCACAGTGGCTCCAGCAGTCGTCAGCTTGAGGATGACTTGAGCCAAGAAGGTCTAGGCAACCAAGTGATGAGTGTTGTCAAGAAATGTTGCACGACTGTCACTATCGCCATGATTTTCCGTGGCCTGTAGAATTATGTGCCATGCACCAGAAGTTTAGAAAATGCTATAGAATTATGCATAATTAGGAGCGTGCCACAATGTTGCTGAAGTTGGCTTAATTTGCATCAGTGCTTACCAATACACCATAACGCGAACTTCATTCTGAACTCTAAACATCTGTGAGACATAAAAGTAGGATCCTGGAAATAAACTTAATCCCCAACGTCACTTGCATGGCATTGTTGAATCAGTTTCCTATGCTATGCTGATAGTAGATCAATAAATAACATCTACAGATAGTGCATATCTAACTGCAATCTACAGAACACCGAGGAAAATGTCCAACCTTACCATGAAAACGTTGTTCTTTAAATAATGAGTCCTAGTAATATCTGATATCTGGCAATATAACTTCTACATCTTACTGGGCAAATGCATGTGAACAGCTTTTCCAATATTGATAGATGACAGTTAAACCAGTAAGTTACACTATTTATACAAAATGTGCAAATTGTGTAACGTTTGTGTACTTTTATGTCTCATTTTTATCGCGCATCAGCACTGACTCGCGATATTGATATAGCAATTCTGGCCGTCTGTCTGTCTGTACGTCCGTCACGTTCCGGTATCAGATGAAAACGGCTTAATATACTGTCATACTTTTTTCAACATACGGTAGCCCAGTCATTCTAGTTTTATCAGCATCTAACGCGTTCATGAAATTCCGTTGGGGTCACCCCTTGCTAAATACAGGTGGGGTATATAAATTTCGCGATTTTCTACCAATAAGTCGCTATATCTCGTAGACGATACAAGATATCGCCATAGTTACTATGGAAGGTGAATAGGAACTTGTATGTGGTCTATCAAATAGTGCTATTTCCAATGACCTTGAACAAACCCTAACCCTGTTTTCAAGGTCACAACACTCTTTGACGCTAAATATCTCACAAACGGCTACAGATACGCCCATAGTTACTATAGAAGTCGAATAGTATAGCGCACCCAAGCTTTTGAATGGCGCCAGTTTCAATGACCTTGAGTGACTTCTAACCCAGATTTTAAGATCATGATATTATTTAACGTTAAAAAACTCGAAAATGGTACAAGATAGAGCTATAGTTACAATGGCTGACCAATAGAAAGTCGCATATGGTCTATCGAACGGCGCCATTTTCAATGACCTTGAACCACCCTAAACCCAGATTTCAAGGTCAGATCATTCTTTAATGCTGAATATCTCCAAAATGGCTAAAGATATGGCCATAGTTACTACGGAAGGCGAATAGAAAACATACCCAAGCTTTCAAATGGTACCATTTTCAATGATCTTGAGTGACCTCGAACCACCTTTTAAGGTCATGATAATATTCAACGTCAAATAACTCGACTAATATTAAGTCATGTATGATCTACCCACTGGTTCCGTTTCCAGTCACCTGGAGTGACCGTTTACCTAGATTTCAAGGTCACAGGGTAATTAGGCTTATAAATGCCTTCGACGTATTGTGTGCGCAGCTGACATGCGATCTGTTTGCGATAGCTAAGTTCTTGTAAGGTTTTATGTTACATCTATATGGCGCTGCCTGACGACACATATGGAGGGGCCTTGTAAGTCATCAGTTGAACTTGATTGATTGAATTGCGTTTATTAATATGGAGCTACAAATTAATAAACGCAATTCAATCAATCAAGTTCAGACAGATCACGTGTCAGCTACCGTGAGCCGTCGTCGAATGTTGTCGTTGTACGTCCACTTTTACTTAGATTATTTCTTCTCTGTCAGGTTGTCTGTCATGAAACTTGGTGTGAATGATGTGATTACAAAGCTACAGAGCGGATTTTGAAAATTTGCACAAATTATACTAATTAGGTCAAAACACAGCAGACTGTTTCAACCGACAGGCTGATCATTTATTGTAGATTGTTTTATTTGCAAATGTTGCAGTATATGCTGATGGAAGTATATGTCTGGATATCCTGCAGAATAGATGGAGTCCCACGTATGATGTATCTGCAATTTTGACTTCCATTCAGGTGACACCCAGTAACTGCATTATGTAGTGCATAGATGTTCAGAATGTTTCAGTCGTTGGTGCATTATTCTTGCACAGCAGTTTAGTGGCCATTGACCAGCAGGGTTAACTAATCTATTAATAGTTAATTCATATTTTTGCCTCCATCACAGAGCACATGAATATTTAATAATAGAAGTGTGTATTACTTTTTTAAATGTTAAAATGGCTGTAAAATATTTTTACCTCTGACAAAGGAGGAGGTAAATGCTTTGCCCGCGTTTGTCTGTCTGTCTGTTAGCAAGATTACTCAAAAACGCGTGTATGGATTTGGAAGAAATTTTGCATGTCGACAGATGTCGGGACATGGACGTACTGATTAACTTTTGAGCCCGATCCAGATCATAGTTTGGATCCAGAAACTGGATTTACACTGGATTTTTGAATTTTAGCGGGATATCTCAACAAGTTATGGACATATTTCGATGAAATTTTATGAATTGATAGTCACGGGGGCCTGGACGAATTGATTAGCTTTTGAGCTGGATCCAGATCATAGTCCAGATCCAGGAACCGGATTTACACCGGATTTTTGAATTTTAGTGGGATATCTGAAGAAGTTATGAAATTTTATGCGTGGATAGCTGTGGGGGTCTGGACGATTTAGTTAGGTTTTGAGCCGGATCCGAATCAGAGTTTGGATCCTGGAACCAGATTTACACCGGATTTTTATCGCGCTTCAGCACATTGACGTGCAATATTGATATAGTAATTCTGTCCATCTTGTCTGTCTGTCCGTCTGTGACGTTCCGGTATTAGATGAAAACGGTTTTATCACAGTTTTTTTCACCATATGACCTTATGACCTTTTTCATATGACCTTGAACAACCAATCATTCTGGTTTTATCAGCATCAAACATCTTCACGAAATTCCGACGGGGTCACCCTGCTAGGGGCGCTGAATACAGGTGGGGTATAAAAATTTCGTGATTTTCTACCAATAAGTCGCTGTATCTCCCAGATGATACAAGATAGCGCCATACTTACTATGGAAAGCGAATATGAACTCGTATGCGATCTGTTAAATGGTGACATTTCCAATGACCTTTTACGAACCCTATACCTATAGGTCACACCACTCTTTGACGCTAAATATCTCACAAACAGCTACAGATACGGCCATAGTTACAATAGAAGGCAAATAGGAAACAACACCTAAGCTTTCTAATGGCACCAGTTTCAATGACCTTGAGTGACCTCTAACCCAATTTCAAGGTCACGATATTATTCAACGTCAAATAACTCGCCAATGGTACAAGATAGAGCTATAGTTACAATGGCGGACTAATAGAAAGTCATACATGCTTTGTCGAACCGCCCCATTTTCAATGACCTTGAGTGACCTCTAATCTACATTTCGAGGTCACGATAATATTCGATGTCAAATAATTCGACTACTAGTAAGTCGTGTAATATCTATTCAATGGTTCCCGTTTCCAGTGACCTTGAGTGACTCTTAACTTAGAATTCAAGGAGGTATTGTGTGCGCAGCTGACATGCGATCTGTTTGCGATAGCTAAGTTCTTGTTGAATTTCAGCGGGATATCTGAAGAAGTTACGGACAGATTTTGATGAAATTTAATGTGACAAAGCCGCAGGGACCTGATTAGGTTTTGAGCTGGATCCGGATCAGAGTTCAGATCCTGGAACTGGATTTACACCGTTTTTTGAATTTTAGTGGGATATCTGAAGTCATGACTTTTGATGAAATTTTATGGGTCGATAGCTGCAGGGGTCTGCACGATTTGGTTACGTTTTGAACGGGATCCGGATGAGAGTCCTGATCCTGCAAGGCGGAGAGCGCTAAAAGTAATGGACGGATTCAATGAAATTTCATGAATGAATAGCCTGTGAATCACGGAAGACTGCGTTTAATTTTGGGAGCGATATGGATCATATTTGGGATGCAGTATCCATATCTTACCCAGATTGACTATGGCGGATTTTGACGAAATTTGGTGCAGAGATGGCGCCTGCGACAGGGAAGAGCTGAGTAAGCTGTAGAAGCTCAAGGTCAAAGGTCAAGGTCAAGCACAACAAAAACACATATTAACTGACCTGTCTGATAACGACCTTTGTCAGAGGTAATGCGCTCAACCGAGTGCCCTTCTAGTTTGTCCATATAACCGTTTTAATACTGAAAGTGATCAGTGGTTTCTGAAACTTCTGTTGACATTGAGGGATTCTCTCTCTTGTGCTCTGCCTTTTCAGGCAGGTTCAGGCCATTTTCGGTCATGCCGAGAAAATAGTCAGATGGTTTTCTGTTGCCTTCCTGACCCATGGTTATCGGCCATGGCCTAGCCTTTGACGATCCACCATCTACTTGCAAGGCAGCAAGTTGGTGTTATTTCAGAGTTAACCTTCTCCTAGGTGGATTTGCCTGAAAAGGCTATGTGAGCGCCACCTGCACCGGTTTGGAGTTTTCGTTCTCCTAGGCACTGTTTGTCTGCGGGGCACCTTCTTTGTCCGGTGCTACCCTTTTGTCCATTCACGAGGGCGTTCCCCTATCCGCAACCTGGGGATGTGGGTGGTTGCCGTAGTGCCCCAGCTCGTCAGTGACACTGCCACTGACAACATTGACGGATTGGTGCATTGACGGATTGGTGCTCATTAAGACAAAACATCTCGGGCTTGAATGTTTGAGTAATGAGTCCACATTTGTGTCGTTTCAGTCACTTCTGCACGATCCAAACCCAAACAGTCCGGCAAACAACGAAGCTGCACAGCTGTACCGGGAAAACCGCCGAGAGTACGAGAAAAAGGTGGCAGCAATTGTGCAAGCAAGTTGGAATGACGAGGACTAGTTGTTGTAGACACGTGTTGAATTCTTGTACAAAACTGAACAGAACTGCATGTCGGTCGTTTCTCTGCTTGTCACTACTTGAAAATTATTTCATCATGTGATGCATTTGGAATACAATACAATCATTTGGAATACATGTGGCATCTGTCTAAATGCCTACTACATGTACATTGTGTCGTTGTTGTGTATTTGTCACTGAGATGAGATGATTATGAAAAATCTCTACATTGTTGTGCAATTAATGTCGCATTGTGTACTGTTCATTGTTGTGAAGTGCAGTAGCTGTGTTGACTGTGGTGATGATATGTTGTTATTACAGTCGAGAGCGGTCTAACGGTGCACGTCTGCACTGATGCTGTTGTACATAAATTGCGTCAGAATCCATAAATGTTCGCATTTATTTCAGTTAACACACATACTGGCATTCACTATTTAGTATTATTAATGTAAAAAATGCAGTTTACACTAGAGGTGGGTCGATATCGCATTTGCCAATATCGATATTTCTGACCCAAAATATCGGCGATATCAATATCCTTTGCTGCAGCGCTATTTGGCCTACTCATATATTTCATTGTCGCCAGCAAAGTAGTCATTGACGTCAGTGTTATTCTTTAACTTCCGTTTCAGAGTAGTAGAGATGTAATGAACCGCCAGCCCTATGAAGGAAGGCTGCCACTGACAAGCTGGTGGAGAAAATCGTCAAACATGATAGTTGGCCAATCCAGCCTGATATCGTTCGTTAGCCCACCGTTGCTACGACTGACATCCAGGAAGCTGTTGTGGCTAGATTTGCAACAGTTGACATCAAAAGTCGATGGAGGCATGACTGGAAGTCGGCTCAGGTGGTCAGTTCTCACCTAGTGCGAGACCCCACAATCCGGCAACCGGGTTTCGACCTCCCTTGGCAACAGTGGTCTCTGCTGAACAGTTTTTGCATGGAACAGGGACACTGTGGTGCCTGCAGAAGGAAATGGCGACTTACAGACACTGATTGATCTGTGTCCTTGTGGTGAGACCCAGACGATGTCTGACATTATTGAATCCTGTCCCCTGACAAAACTGAATGGTGGCTTATCTCGGCTACACTCTGCGAATGAAGACGCTGTTTCGTGGCTGACCAGTTATGGTAAATGACACGCATACGAGAAGAAGAAGACTAGTCTGTAAACTGAGAAGAATGAGGTGTAATGATGTCTGTCTTTAAATTAACGTTAAAAGGTTGGTAAAAGTATGATAAAATATACACCGTGTTCCAAAAAAACATGTGACTACATTTTCGATGATAAGTTGAAGTAGAACTATCCGTTTACGAAGATTTTTGGCACAAATATTACCAAGTGTATAGGCCATCGACAGATATTATTAGTTTCCCACCTACTTTGTTTCCGTACAGCTACTTTACCTTGGGAAACTGTCGAGACCTAAATATCACTATTTTAGCGTTACATTGCTGATTTTCTCAATGCTTCAATACCAGGACATTAACTGCAAAAGAATCACCATATTATTTTGCTTACTTATTATACAACTTATGGTTTATAATAGAACAATAACAAGATTTATTGCAGACGATAACGTTGTTTATCAGTAAGTGAGACAGGAGATACGATTGGCTTCAAACAACAGCTGAGCACGACATCATTTGAAGCATGTGAGCTGGAGATCACGGTGAATTATTTTTCTGTATACACTTGAACAGAGAATGGCAGTTTCATGGGAAATCTAACGAGCTGACCGATGCCTTTTTGGCTTGTCCTCCTGATTGAGCACAAGGTCCTTCACTGCTAAGCGACAAACGCGGTCTACCGCTGCCTGGTTGCGGGACAATATACCCTTCTTGTGACTTCTGTTCAGCAAACTGTCGATGCTTGCAAGTTTCCAACCCTTGTCGGACAGTTCAATCAACAGCCTTCGTGCACCATACTGCTTTGACAGATAGAGATTTTTAATCAGAATCACATCTTTCTGTGAAATTTTCATGATTTTGTTTAATTTTTGCTGACATTTAGGTCTTGACAATTTTCCAAGGTAAAAGTAGCTGCACTAAATAGGTGAGGTGGAAAAATAAAAACAGTTCTACTTCAAGTTATCGTCAAAAACGTGGTCACATGTTTTTTTTGGAACACAGTGTATAAATAATTCTGTTTGGGTCAAATTAGTTAGCAAAAACTTTTGGTAATTGCTATTTTTATAATGTTTGCACCTGTAACAAAATATGTTGTATATGTAGCTGGGGTATAGGTAACGTATTATATTTAATATATAAATCTTTATTTGGTTATTTATTTGTTTTGTTTTTTTGAACTATTCTTCATAATTCATTATTTAATGTTATTAACTTACATAAATTTGTTGCTGCCGTATTGGCACAGAGCTCTACTGGCACAGAGCTCTATTGGCACAGAGCTCTACTGGCACAGAGCTGCTCTATTCCATATAATAGTTGTTGAGGATGGACAAAAGCAAAGTAGATTGTTTTCAAGACTGAAGGTGGTAGTTTATTTCCAATTTTATAAAATATACCAACAAACTTAATCAGCTTTGAGTATAGTCTATATGATGATTCCGATTTAATTCATCGTCAATGTGTAGTCTAAGATATTTACAGTTATATAGTCTAACGACAGGTACTCCACAAAGGTTTATGTTAATACCTTCATAAAAATGGAAAAAAAATCATACAAAATTTGTTTTATTAAAATTCATATGTAATCGGTATGCTATGCACCAGTCGTTCAGTGTTTTTAGGCAACTAGAGCCTCTGGTATTTATTTCATCTGTGTCAATACCAAATAGGAACAGATTAGTGTCATCAGCAAACGATTTCAATCGTTCATTCGGTAGGCCTACAGCATGCACAATGTCATTAACAGACAATGCCATTAGCAGACCCCGCCACGAAAAGACATCTGGAACATGACTCTACCATTATGCAATGTCACAGGGATCGGTTGCACCGCCGCTGCCGAGATATAATGTCCCTCTCCGGTCAAAAAAGATACTCAGATAGACAGCAAAAGTGCAAACTACGAACACCAAACGATATATCCAAGCCATACTACCGCATGCCGGGTCAAAAGTGATATTACTATGAACATGCTGAGACTTTACGGCGATGCGTTGCCAAAATATCATAACCTATTGATTTTTTTAAATGTTTTGGTTGCGTGATGTCTTTAAATGTGATTTTAAACTGCCTATAATAACGATGACAACTAAAGAAATGCGTATGACTTACTCTGTATCCCACCAACAGTTGTATTGATGAATCAGTGAGCACAGCAGCATCAGTGACAGTAGAACGTGTCTCGTCGCCATGTTTCTTAGCGGAGTCAAATGACGAACTTCAAATACAATGAACACACACACACAAAGACAATAGTTACTTTATTCCTTCAGCAATAAACTTATTTTCTATGACCATTATCTCGTCACTGTCTGAATCCAGTTTAGCTACAGTAACGAGAATCTCATCTGTCGCAGACAGACCGCTTGACGCTTCATGTCACAGACTATTTCTCTAAGTCACTCAAGGTCACTCAAGGTCATTTGAAATGACACTGTTGAGTAGGATGTGTGTAAGTTCCTATTAGTATTCCATTGTAACTACGTATCTCGTAACGTTTCTGACATATTCGGCAGCAAGTAATGGCGTGACCTTGAAATCGGTGCCTAGGGGTCGTTCAATGTGGTTGAAAACGATGCCGTTCGATAGATCATGGATCACAAAGGTTCCATCTCAATCTACTTCCGGTTTTGCGTTTTTTATACAATTCGACAGAACTCAACGAGCCAGACAAGCC
>Ga0209339_1001061_pt1 | contig 11183 bp, 5 predicted proteins | sample OlaalgELextract3_FD_187376 | JGI IMG/M metagenome (GOLD analysis project Ga0209339, IMG submission 187376) | Olavius algarvensis symbiont microbial communities from Tuscany, Italy - Type A ELBA extract 3 (SPAdes) (version 2) | ecosystem: Host-associated > Annelida > Digestive system >...
TGAAAATGGAAGGAATTCAAACTTTGAAGGGCTCATGACCTTGACCTTGACCTTCGATCCGGCCATACGGCATATCGTCCTGCAGCAGTCATCGACCTCTACCTATATACCAACTTTCATTCAAATTCAAGAAACTTTTTGTGGACGGACGGACGTACGGACGGACATTTTTCCCCTCTATGTTATTAGGTCGACTTTCGGAAGTCGACCTAATAATACTTGAATATTAACTTCATATGCTAAAGGAAAGATTCATTATGTAGTTAGCATGATGACGTCATTACACATGGCTGCTCTGTCACTCAAATTTTCTCAGTAACCAAACTTATTTAATTGTTTAATGCGTAACAAAATAATGTCATTAGTAAGCCATCAAACCTGAACCAAGTGTAGCACGGCTGCAAACAGATGCAGATACACATGCCAAAATGGCTTACAAACCTCACTTAACAGGACAGATTAAAACACACTGTAGACTTATATATGGGATGGCCCAAAAAGAAAGGCCACTTTTAACAGATCACATCTTAAAAATGCCGAAATCAATTTGTGCAATATCTGCTAACTAAAAATCAGTAAAATTGTCCTCTCCGTATTCATTTTTTTACAATATATTTTGCAATCAGTTTTTGCTTCAGCTTAGATCAACCGAGACATTTTAAACATGTGACCAATCATAGATGGCCCAACAATTTTGGGTCACCCTGTACATATATTTATTTAACCACCAAATAATACATTATTTACTACCGTCTGGTTCTGCATTAGAGTTATTCTTTGAAATATTTTCAGCGGGTGCCTGTATCACACACAGCATTCAAGAGATTAAACCTCACAATATTCAATGTGTGAATACAAAACAGACTAGTGCAGCTGCAGTACTTAGTGGTTTGTGGCATACTGCAGACACGGTTGTAAAAGCTGGTTGACAGCACATACAGTACATCATATCATTGCCATCTTTTACATGTAACATTACATTAATTACATCATATCCTTCATCCAATTATTGCCTTCACTGACTCAGTGTTACGAGCAGTATCTGGTCTGTAAAATATTGCTCCAGCAATCTCCAAAGTTTCCTTGAAGACCACTGAAAACCACTGGCTAAGCCTTGTAAACCTAGAAAATGTTCTTTAAAATGGTCACATGTCATCCACCACCCAATCAGTTCACTTGGATCAACTCAGAATCTTATTTGTGCTGATGAACAGCCACACTTCTGCTGCACGATGACGGACAAGTACGAAACAAAAACTAAATCCTTAAAAAAAATGCCTCTACGTTTTATGTCTCTACATATTCAGGGTGACCACTCTCCAGACAATGTGAAATACCCTGACAATTCCCTGACAGCTCACGGCACTCCTCTGTGGCACTCGGCATGTTAAGTGTTACTCATATCATCCCCATACTAGTACTAAATACTTGTACGGATGCAAATATGCAGCTTACAATAAACAATTTTAGGTAACTTTTCCCTGACAAGATTTTTTCCCTGACATATCCCTGATTTTTTAGTAAAATCCGTTACATTTCCATGACAGCTGTCAAATTCCCTGACATTTCCAGGTTTTTCTAGACATTTAGTCACCCTGCATATTGCTATATCACAACTGAGACTATAAATGCAATGTGCACAAAACAATTAATAAAGAATAAAACTGATTACAACTGCAGAATGTTGAAAGAATATGTATGTCCACCAGAAACCTGTACAAAAAAATAGTAATATTCAAACAAGCAATGCTGTTACTACACAGCACGATGAGCTGTGCGAAAAGGATAATCTCCAGTCTGCAAATGTAAGCCATAAATGGCCGTGAAACACCTGCCAGAGTTACAAATACATTCATCTACCATTTCAGAACAGATATGTCAGGAATGTCGTTGCCAAAGCCGTGAAATTCTGTCCAGCCATTAATGCCCTTCCTAGTAGAAGAACTCCTTCTTAATGCCCTTCCTAGTAGAAAAACTAGATGTAACAGATACGTGCTTCAAACACTGTAACCACTTGTGCGCAATGATTATCCACTAATTACCTTCAGGCATTTATGTTAGTGGCCCAATATTTGCTGATCTGAAGAAATGACCGACATATGTCTCAGTAGCAAATTTCCACGAGGCATTTCTTAACATCCGACGAAGACTGTTTACACGAAGTTTCACGCCGACTTGGTGCTGTCGACTGTTCGTATTGAAGATACTGATGTTGAACTGTCCGACTCATCTCACTGTTCTTGCGGTAGATTACTACGTCTGGCAAGTTGAATGATAGTCTGTGAGGAAATCATTGACAATGGAATAAACTAGTCGTAACAAAGTATGGTATATCACTTCAATTCAGCTGTACTGTGAACTGCTGTTTGCAATACATAAGACACACAAGTCACGTTGTCGGTGACGTTCAGAAATAACTGCTTCGACTGCAAATGTTAATGACAGTTTTTCAGTGTTGCATTGATGACTGTTCACATGAAGGTAACCCGAACCACTCTAAATCAGATAATGTTTGTCGCGAGGTAGTCGGACAGTTAGATCAGATGTTGGTAGAACGGACGAATGACTGATGTAACAGTTATTTGCAGATGTGTGACGACTGTTCATTTGTGTTACATTGCAATCTCAGCAGTCTGACAGATATGGAACATGTATGACATTTAGTATCCTAGGCACTGAACCTGAATGACATGGTTCACAACATGCAAGAAATTCCTGAGTAATCATGTGGCAGATGATATCCAAATACACGAGTCCACTGAGCAGTTCAATTACATGATGATGTAACAACTGGCAAAGTCAAATCACTGTCACAAGTAAACGTGCATCATCATAACAACCGATGCTTTCTTCGACATGACCATAAACTCCAGGGTGATGTGTCTGGCATGTTCTTCATCTGTCTAGTAATCCATCTGAATGGCTGATTGTCACGCATATTCTAATTTCAGAAGACAGAAAACATTAAGAATGTATTTGAGATCTGTTGTTCAAAGACTGGAAAGTTTACTTTGTAAATGATGCTCAACAAATGTCACTCACGGTTCACTATCACACATATAAACATGACGACTGGTCTACATTAGTCAAATATGGATAAGCTGACAACTGACACGATATTCAATGTTCATGAAGCAGCTTCCTCATCATGCAAGAACTGATTCAGTTGCTGAAGACTGTTCACTGACTTCCAGAATATATTACTCATGTTATCTCATGTAAGTGTTCTTCCCAAATAATACATGGATCTGATAAAATGACCGGACGGCTGCAGAATGGACTGGTATACCGAAAGACGTACAGTGTAAAGCTGTCCAATGTTTAATTCGAAGACATCACAATTAAATGTCTTTGTAAATGATGCTCAACAAATGTCACTCACAGTTCACTATCACACATATAAACATGACGACTGGTCTAGATTAGTCAAATATGGATATGCTGACTATTGACACAATATTCAATGTTCATGAAGCAGCTTCCTCATCATGCAAGAACTGATTCAGTTGCTGAAGACTGTTCATTGACTTCCAGAATATATTACTCATGTTATCTCATGTAAGTGTTCTTCCCAAATAATACATGGATCTGATAAGATGACCGGAAGTACAGAATGGACTGGTATACCGAAAGACGTACAGTGTAAAGCTGTCCAATGTTTAATTCGAAGACATCACAATTAAATGTCTTTAACATGACTTGCGTAATATCAGCTTATGGATATATGACAGCTAAAGTTGCAGCCAAATACACGTACTGCTGATGCTGTAACAATAAAATGAATAAACAGTGTGCTCCTCCAAGACGATTAAGCTGCTTTTGTTGGGATCTTCCAACTTCATCAGAAAAATGTAGCAGTGTGAAACATCAGTATCTCGAGCAGTGATCATTCCTGATCAGTTCTGTAAATATATATGAATTCGGGCTGAAACTGCAGGTCAAACTGGTATGCAGGTCTTAACATGCCATGGGTAATGATAGATGTTGGCAATACTGGTAACAACTGTGATAATGTTTGTAGCACAGAGTTCAATTAAACCAATGTTTTTGTTGTAGATAACTGTTAATGTAGAGAAACCAGAGGAATGGCATTCAGTGATGATGTCGACAATATATTGTGATACTGACGTGCTGGACATTTGCTGACTTTAAAACAGTCAAGTGTTCGCATAAGATGAAATATCCTTTATGAAACATCAGCAGACAATGAGGACATTTCTCAAGTAAACTGTCACATCAAACACTGAACCCCATATCAGTCGTAGACAATTCCCGATCAGAGCTGACAATTAAATGTTTGCCAACTGGAAATGCAGAATCTTCGGATAACTGTTCATTAGAAGTCATGTGCAGCTGTGTATAGCGATGCATTCTGCTACTGTGTGAGCACTGCTTCCGTAAATATATGAATTGTGCGCAATTTTGACGAGTCCATTCAAGCATTGCACGGATAAACAAAGATTCAATTCGATCCGTGCATATCTAGATGCCATCACTTCATAACTGCAAGTAGATGCTCAGCTTCCCAGTAAGGCTAGACTGCTTGTTACATGCATCAACGTCGCCAGTTCGAATCACCCGTGATGAGGCCATCGAAAAATGCACCTTCTAACTGACATATACAGGAGGGTGCATACACAATGTGCCATTTGCGATAACAAATACACAATAAATCAAACAGCTCACAGTTAACAAGTGTAGAAGTCAAAAATATCTGCAAGTTTGTATATAACATATGATACAACTTCACAGTAGTTACTGACTGAAAGAAAAATAGAATACAACCGCATTAATATAAACTACAATCATGACACCCCACTATCACACATCTGATAAAAAACTAAACCTAATACCTGATTGTCTATATTCTTTTGTGGTAGATCATCAAACTGTTGCTGCAAATCACCAACTTCTCCACTCACTTCGCTGTATCAAAGATAGTACAAATGTGAAACTAAAATTCGTTCAGAGCAGATCAAGTACAAAACACATAAAGCTATTTCAACAGATGCTTAAAACTCAATTGTAAGCTCGCTCTTTTTTTCTGTTTAGCTGTATAATCTTCTTCATGCATCCTTGTGCCTTTAGTTTATGGCATGTTAAATTTATTTTAATACTACTACTACTAAGACAATACTATTATAATACTAATATTACTTACTACTAATGATAATAATACACCTTCAAGGCAAAGAAAACCTTATTTCAACATAGACAAATTCACATTTAATCTTCACAGATTCCAGCCACAGACAGCAATGCTCTGAACAATGACTAAGTTAAAGCCCATGCAACAACCTGGAAAGTACTTACAGTCTGTTGTCAATGGAATACTGGCTTTCTTCACCTGTCAACTCAATAGCTTGAACTACGTCCTACAACACGACAAAATATGACACATCATGCACACATGTCAGCACAGTCAGTAAGTACAGACATTAGTACTGCAACTGCATCACTAAATTTCACCACAAGAAGATCTGCTTAACCAGAACATCAGAAATGTTAAATCGCCACCTGTGTGCCATAATGCAACAGAATGCAGCCATTGTTCAAATTCGTAAGATAAATAATAAAATATTAATGGTGATATTTCAAACGGTTCAAGAGTTACGGTGTTGACAAACACATACACATCATATGTTTGCATAGCTGTGTGATATTAATGTTAATGAAAGTTCTGCCGTACAAAACTCGGCACATGTCAACATCCGGCTGACCTACAATAAGAAAAAATAAGTAATGCATTTCAGTTAACCTAATGCACTAACGCTGAAACTAAGCAACGATTGATATCTGGACATGGGTGCAATGGCTTACTTATTTTTTAAAAACAGGTATGATCAAGTGGCACGACAACACGTTCTGATATGCTTTTATACGACAAGTTTGTCCAGATGCTGTCAGTCGTTGACTTCATTGCGTTTGCTACAAATATGTTAGTGATATATAATATAAATAAATAAGTACCTAATAAATGAATAATATCGCTTACTGCATTTGTAAACCAATCACCGGTTTTATGACCAGTCACTGGATAACCGATGTTCAGTTCACAACCCTAGTTAGAATCCACATCAAAATACAAACAATCCTTGTAACACATTACATCCTGTCGCACCAAGAAAAGATCACTCTAGATGCAGTAATAAGGTACAACAATACTTGCATAGAAACTCCACTGCTAAAAACAAAATTCAGAAACACAATATAAATCATTTACATACTTTTTTCATAGTATCCATAGGCTGATGGTGTTTATCATTTTCATCTGAAGAACTATGTTGCGGTTCATCAGACTCTTGTGCCACTGGCTTTGTAGGCATCTGTGGTTCCAGCTTGGTGGCTTCACTTTCTACTACATCACCTCCAGACACCCTCTTTACTTCTTCTGATGGTGACCTTGAACGTCGTTTATTAGACCTAGACCTGGTCCTGGACCTCGAGCTCTGTGATGACGATGACCTCGAGCGTGACCCAGAACCAGAAGACCTTGAACGAGAACGGCTTCTCTGGTCTGCATGTTCCTCACTGTGCTTCCTAACTGGGGAATGAGATCGTGTTCCGCTGGATGCAGACGACGATCGTGATCTAGGCCTCGTGGCATGGACATCCTCTGGAGCAGTGGCTGCCACATCCTGCACTACTGCACTGCCAACATCTCTGCACAAACAAAACGAACTACCTAGTTCATGCAGTCCCAAGTACAGCTGTCAACAATCAATAAGTCCTATCAGCACACACAAAGTCATAGTGAAAGGATTCTTTCTTATATATTTCCTGACATGCTCTAACTCAGCATAGCCACGATCCCACCCTGATGCCTTCTCTCACTACAACTACTCCTGTAGACGTGGTATTAACGCCAATGTTCAGTGGTATAAATGTGCCTCAACAGATTGCAGACACGTTTTGGAGTTTCCCTCGAGCACGCTTCTAATCAGCTGCAGGTGTCCACTGTGAAAGACAAATCACACCAAATGTGATTATAATAACTGACTGAGAGAATGAAATGGCTTCACGGAATCATCTCAAACGGCTTCGAAAGAGTTAAACAGATGGAGCATCTCAGATACCTCCTGCACACATCTTCCAAATGAAATGGCCAGACTGTTCAGAACACTGACGAAAACCGACATGGCGTCTTGTGTGAGAGTGGAATGCAGTGTTTTCATGTCATCAAGACATTAAAACTAGGGATGTCAGGATTCTGCAGGCGCAGAATATTGCGCAGAATCAGCCACCCTGCACAGAATTTTGGGTCCTGTGCAGAATTGAGGAAAATTTACCAAATGGCACAGAAAATGCGAAAATTTTGCTGATTTTAGTTAACCCTTTCACTTAAAACGGTTAAAATTACATAGTATACCACTCGTTGTTAATTTTTTTTCCGCAAAGTGCACGACAGTGTACCTGCACCACTGACACCGGCTGACATCTGTATACTAGCCAGCCGCTAGTCACAATGCATTTTCGACAGTCTAAGGCTAAGTGTGAGTTAAATAGTAACTCTTAACTTAAGTGGACCAACAAGCCACGATACTCTGGATAGTACGCCAGTGTCACAGACAACTGTACCATAGAAAAAAACGGGTTGAAATGTTGTACAGAATTTGCAAAATAGGCGCGGAAATTTGCAAATCACGCACACAGAATTCGCAATTTTTTAGCGTAGAAGTATAACGTCCTTAATTAAAACATTATTTGAAATCATGCTCATTCCGTTAGGCATCTTGGGACAAAGAATTATTGAAATGCATAGCATGAGTTATCGAGTGACGAACAATTTCCAATCACATCACATTTTACAAAAACAATATTCAATAAGTTGAATACATACATACACACTTCCATACATGCACGCATATAGAACGTTCCTAAATTGCTATTCTTGGATCAACATCCAAAACAAACACGTACTTCACTGAATCACGTGACTGTGACACATCTGATGGCAAACGTTTTTCTGAATCTAAAACAGAAGAACATTTGCTAACGTTTCAATCACAACAAATGTACTCGCTTAAAGTGAGTGAGTGAGTAGTTTCTTAACAGCACATCAGCACAAATAGGCTATTTAGTACCATTCGAGGTTTATACGATGGACAGGATACGAAAATAATATGGTGAAACCTATGAATGTAAGATCAAGGGTATTAAGCTAGAATAAAAAACAAACAAACGAGTTTCTTTAATAAAATCAACGATTTTCTGTGCTTCGACATTATCAAATACATGTTTAATAGAAGAAGCAACAAAGTGCTTATTTCGTACATCATTAAGATCAACACATTCAGTCAGGATGTGCTTCACTGTTAGTGGCACTGACAAGTACCACATTCAGGTATATAATCACCTGAGAGTAGGAAAGACTGCATTAAATGCTTAAAAACAGAGAATATTTTTACAAAGTAAGAAAAACTGGTAAACAATTGCAAATGTGCACAGTAACCAAATGCATAATGTAAGCTACTCCTAGACAACCTCATTGTAACAACAAACATGCTGTTTAGTTTCAGTTTCTTCTTCCACTGCTTTGTAGGCTTGGCATCAGAAAGGGTATTCACCCTGTAAAAACATCCTGCACTAGCAACCTGTAAAGGTTTTCCCTAGCAAAATTTAACAGAGTTACTGTTAAAAATAAACTCCTACATTCCTTATGGACAACACCAAATTAAATAATTAATGCAACAGTTTTAGTAAGTTTATTATACCACATCTGGAAGACTAATGTACCGTCTGGTTTATCGCCATCACCAGCATGGACAATGTTCTGTTTACTTGTTTCCGAATCTTCCACATCAGTGCTGTCATCAGACTGCTCGTCATCTCTTGTAGCCTTTGCAGCTGATGATTTAGCTGCTGAATGTTTTCCCGGCGACGCATTACTGTCTTCCGTCTCACACTCACTCTGAGAACGACTTGCCTCCTCTAAACCAAACAGCAATGACTGTCACTGTCACCAGTACAACATAATTACCGGTACCGCAAACAAGAATGAGATGAAATGTGTCACTGTAAACGTAAGATGTTACTACAGTCCTGCACACGACTGAGGAATCTTAGCCCTGTGATCTCCCGATTTGAAAACGTACAGGTACAGTAGGGTCTTCCCATTCGACACATTATAGATCATTTCGGAAAATCCTCCCAGCCAATCACTTGATTGGTGCAAAAAACTGGTCGTCCGAACCAGTCACTTGGCTGCTACTAGCAAAACAAATACAACTACAACCAAATGACACACAAAGAACCTAAACAACAATCAATGAAAACTAATGACACAAGCAAAACTGAATCTAACAAACCCAAAGCCTGGTTTAAGTCGCCTTTAATGCCATCCAGCCAGGAAATGCATCGGGTCCCGAGGCAAGAGGGCCCTCATGTGGCAATTTCAAATCTGCTGTAATGTTCATATTTGGTGGACATAAAGAGTAGTGTCATGTTCGGTTATTAGGTAAAAGCTCAAGGTCACTAGGCCACACACACATCATCATCATCATCATCATATTTATTTCGCCATAAACTGAGTAAACAGAAACAAGCTCGGGCTCAAAATAGTTAGTTGTGTTGTGCAAAATGAAAAGTCACAGTGTTTTGAATTTGAAGCATTAGCTCCTTGTGTTACTGTAAGCGGCAGTGTTCAAAATCAAAGTCAGTATTATACACAGTTCAAAAACACAAAACACCATAATCAGAACAGACACCCAATTAAAAGACACCTAGACAGCCAAGAAACAGCCTAAAGTAAGACACTATGGTAGCTGAACACCATGGTAGCTGGCTTCAAAGTCTGCAGTGAAGAGACAGTGGGAAATTATAGGCATATCAAATAAGGGATGGTACAACCAGTCCCATTAGAGAAGACGTGGAAATATCAATATTAAAGACACATGTAATACCATGCAACTATCGACTGCAATGTGTCTGCAGAAACAGAAACTACAAGCATAACTGAGGTGAAACAACACTGAAGCAAGTCACTTTTAAATATGTCGTAATTCATTACAGCTGCAGCCAACATTCACTCACTAGTAACTGGCAAAACCTATTCTCAAACTGCTACAAGATCCACATATCAGGTCAGCCATCCAGGCCATAATTATTTCTACATATTTTCAGGAAGTTTTTAACTACTAATGCATGCAATCGACGACCAGGACCTTCATAGCGTTTCTTGTCTTCCATCTGCTGGCTCATTAACTGTTCACGCTGCTGCAAGTAACTTTTCACAAATTCATTCTGTCCATCTGATTTGAGCTGCAACGCAATGCAAAACAAAAAGGTATAATATGGTACACAGCCTACTGACAGCAGAAATAACACTGAGAACAATATCGATGAAATAATAATAATCATAATAATAGAATTTATATAGTGCCATCATGCCATGATGTAGTGAAGATACAGAGGTGCTGAAAAGATACATAGGCCAATATGACTATCCACAGAAAACATTCTGCTGATTCATTTTTCACTGAAAATTATATAGGCAAAACCAAAAAGCATTTTCTAGAAGTATTGTATAATAAATAAACTAAAATAACTAATTTTCACATCTGAGTGAAGTAGGCAAAATATAAACTAATTGAATAACTGTCAATTAATCACTTTAAAAAAATATCTTCTAATGATCTAATCCCAAACAGATGCAAACAACAGCTATTATAAATGTAAATTTTTGTAATCCCACAGACTGCTGCATAGCTGCTGATGTTGCGGCTGAGTACATAACTTCTACATGTTACGAAATATAAGAAATACAAACCTCCAATGATGGGGCTTGTGCAGATACTGAAAACATACAAAACACACAAAAGCTGTTACTATCAGTTAGCTACAGCTGCTCCATCAGCTTTATGTTCAAGTTGTGGCACAGATAATAGCAAGAGGGCAAGTACCTTAACCAACAAGCCACGATACTATGGATAGTACGCCAGTGTCACAGACAACTGTACCATAGAAAAAACGGGTTGCAACTTATACTGCTGCCCTAATTTAGTAGCAACCAAGCACCAGATAATTCTCTAAAATTCTGATATAATTAAACAATGAGTAAGTGATTACATTTTTTACAAATATGCTGTTTTGTGTAAGTTTTAGTTTTAATACACACATGTTATGCTACTGCATATGTACCCACTTTGTACTAACATAAAGGGTAGTGCTGCCCATTTTTATTA
>Ga0209339_1001062_pt1 | contig 11183 bp, 3 predicted proteins | sample OlaalgELextract3_FD_187376 | JGI IMG/M metagenome (GOLD analysis project Ga0209339, IMG submission 187376) | Olavius algarvensis symbiont microbial communities from Tuscany, Italy - Type A ELBA extract 3 (SPAdes) (version 2) | ecosystem: Host-associated > Annelida > Digestive system >...
GGGTTTAATATTAAATTTAAGTTTCATAACCCCAAAAAGGCACATCCTTGCGTGATTTCACGTCTAATGAGCTATTGCGCGTAAAAATCCATCAACCGGTCTGACCTGTACGCGAGTCTAAGAAAAAAAGGGTATAAATAAATAATAATAATTTTTGTTATATTTCACCCATTTGCCCAGAAGCCCTCAGTGGGTGGATTTGTACCAAATTTGGTATAGGGGGTCCCCTCGCGGACATAATCAACTGTGCCTATTTTTTTTGCGATTGGTTCAAGGGTACTGATTTTGTAGGGGGTTGAAATTTGCCTATTCCCATAGGAATTGAAGGTCGCCGTTAACACTGTCTGAACTACCGTTCAGACTGTGATTCGACGTTGAATATGTCAGAAACGATACAGAGTAGACGCACGGTTGCGGCTGTGGACTATTGAATTGTGCAATCACCAATGACCATGAGTGACCTTCAAGGTCATTAACCCTTTAGAGTCCAGAGGCAATTATAGTGCTACATCAAATAATATGAAGTTGGTACACTGGCCGTTGATGGGTGGGCTGTTACATTTGGTACAACGAGGAGGTGACTGGACGAAGCCCCAGCCCGCCCAGGACCCTCCTCTCTGTACCAAATATAATAGCCCACCCATTAACGGCCAGTGTACCAATCACTGTATTGTTCTATAATGGTCCGTTGCTCTGCGGTTTTAATGTGGGTTAAGCTATTTGTGTATAAAAATAAGTTTAGCCTACTTTTCTGGTCTCTGATAGAAAGTCCAGGCAATCTGACGAAGGATGACATTGCTGATGACTCTTTGAAGGTTATTTCAGGTGCTATAAGCAGTTTCATTGTCCGTATCTAAACAAATACAGCATATATAGTGTACGAAGTCAACGACAATGGTCAGACATAATATGTGAGCTATTGTTTCTGCTGTCGTGTTCGACCAGAATATGATGCCGAGTGCGACCTGTTAGTAATAATTAAGTTTTTTTTGTTTTACTAACAGTGAAGAATTTATTTCTGTGCTGTGAACTATGTGCAGGTGCTACTGGCCCTGTTGGTGCCACAGGCGAGCCAGGGACTGGTTTTGTAGGAGAACCAGGTGCGACAGGTCCAGCTGGTCCCCAAGGTCTGCCTGGCTCACCTGGAGACCCTGGATCCATTGGATTACCTGGTGAACCTGGCCGTGATGGCCTCGCTGGTCCGCCTGGAGGTATTGGAGCTACTGGACTACAAGGAGACATAGGCGCATCTGGTTTGACGGGTCATACCGGTCCGCAGGGTGTTGCAGGTCCACGAGGTCCTGATGGCAATATAGGTTCTCCTGGAGCACCTGGTATCACTGGGCCTCAAGGTCCTACTGGACAGAGCGGTGAGGCAGGATTGCCTGGATTGGTTGGACCTCCCGGATCTGTCGGAGCTAGTGGTAATACGGGGGCGACTGGTCCTCCTGGCGCAGGAGGATCGGTTGGAGATACTGGCATGCCTGGTGCTGCTGGTGACACTGGAGACATAGGAAGTCCTGGTATCATTGGAGCCAATGGAGCTACTGGTGGTACTGGTGCAATTGGACCTATCGGAGCGACTGGCGTCGCTGGACCAGCAGGCCCTTCTGGTATTGGAACTGTCGGCACTGGTGTTCAGGGAGACCTAGGAGCTCCTGGACCTACTGGGCCTACTGGTATGAGGGGTCAGTCTGGAGCTACTGGAGCTAATGGGCCAGATGGAGTCGTGGGAGATACTGGAGGCACAGGTTTTAGCGGTCGGTCCGGGGCATCTGGTGTAACGGGTGCGACCGGTTTAACGGGAGCTACAGGACGACCAGGACCACCTGGAGTACTGGGCGTTATTGGTGCATCAGGTCCTGCTGGTTCATTAGGAGAACCAGGTCCTACAGGTAGCACAGGACCGCCGGGACCTCCTGGTAGTGGTGGCTTTGGGCTGCCGGGTGATACCGGAGCGACTGGCTTTATAGGCAATACAGGTGCCACTGGAGTAACTGGAAGTCGAGGTAATGTTGGATATACCGGTCCTCTGGGGCCAACAGGACGTTCTGGAGCAACTGGTTTCCAGGGACCACCAGGTGATATTGGAGTTCCAGGGACTGGTGGGCCAATTGGACGTACCGGAATACGAGGTCTGCTTACTACTCACTATGCACGTTCTGTTCTTATTCCTACTAATTTAATTTTCTTTGTCCCTGAGAGGTCTCCTCTGCAGGGGATAAGTTATGTCAGACTTTCTGTCCATTGCAGACATACATAGCAAAAAAAAACAAAAAAAAAATAAAACATGTCTCTCGTGTGAGAGGATATTATTGTCGTAGTTGTCAAAAGTAATTCACATATTTAACAAAAAAATTACAAAGTTTCAACTGCAGGAAAGACAAAGGGGTACAATTTATAAACATGGTTTAGCTCTAAAAAACGTGCACACTTTTTAAATTCATTGCCTCTCACGTGAGTTTCAACATCCTGCATAGCACACTTCAAGATGATGCTGTTTGTCAATGCCAATATGTTAATACAGTAAAGACATCCCAACGTTTTGTCATTTTGTCTGTTATTTTAGTCTATTTTGAATGTCTGTTTAACTTTGAATTTTAATTTCCCCTTTTTATCGTGCGTCAGCACACTATGCGCAATATTGATATAGCAAACCTGTCCGCCCGTCCGTTCATCCGTTCGTCCGTTACGTTCCAGTATTCTATTAAAATGGTTTAACATGTTGTCATAGTTTTTTTTCACCGCGCGGTAGCCCAATCATTCTAGTTTTATCAGTATCAAACATCTTCACGAAAGTCCGACGGGGCGCTAAATACAGGTAGCATATAAAAATTTAGCAATTTTCGACCAATAACTCGCTATATCTCACAAACGATACAAGACAGCGCCATAGTTACTATCGAACGCTAATAGGAACTCGTACGCGATCTATCAGATGGTGCCATTTCTAATGACCTTGAACAAATCCTAAAACGGAACAGTCTGCCATAGTTACTATAGAAGGCAAACAGGAAACCGCACCAAAGCTTTTGAATGGTGCCAGTTTCAATTACCTTTAAGCCAGATTTCAAGGTCACGATATTATTCAACGTCAAGTAATTCGAAAACGGTACAAGATAGAGCTATAGGTACAATGGGGGATCGAACTGCGCCATTTTCAATGATCTTGAATGACCCCAAACCCAGATTTCAAGGTCAGGTCATTCTTTGACGCTGAATATTTCGGAAATGGCCAAAGATACGGCCATAGTTACTATAGAAGACGCATGGGAAACCGTACCCAAGCTTTTAAATGGCACCATTTTCAATGACCTTGACTTGAGTGACATCTAACCCACATTTCAAGGTCACGATAATATTCAACGTCAAATAACTCGATTAGCAGTAAGTCGTGTATGATCTATCCAATGGTTACATTTCCAGTGATCTTGAGTGATCCTTAAACTAGATTTTGAGGTCACGGGGTTATAGATGCCCTCGACATATTGTGTGCGTAGCTAACGCACAATCTGTTTGCGATAGCTAAGTTCTTGTTACTGTACTATTTTCTTATGTGCATTAATGGAGTGTGAAACCACTCAATCGTAATTCTTACTTGATAACTGGACTCGTGAAGCTGTGGCACAATGCCATTTGCTGCTGCTGTATCCATAAGATCTAATTCTGTATTTTCACATTTTGAACCTGTATTTCTGTACATAAAGATAGCAGCATAGTTTTATATGACCACCCAAGAGCTACAAAATTGTCTGCACACTGCTTTGTTGTATTGAATTGTTTGTAATTAGTGATATACTTGCCAACTATTCATACTGATTATTTTGAATTTTCTTGTAGGTGCAACTGGGATTCAGGGCGCGCAAGGTGAAGCAGGAGGAACAGGATCACCCGGTGCACCTGGAGACACAGGGTCGCCTGGAATAGCAGGTGCTGCTGGAAATACCGGTGCTTCTGGAAGTACTGGATTTACAGGCTCGCCTGGAGCAACTGGTCCTATTGGAGTTCAAGGCCGAGAAGGACAGCCTGGTTCAACGGGGGCAACTGGTTTCTCTGGTCCTGCTGGACCTCCGGGTACCCCAGGCGATATTGGTGCGACTGGAGCAGATGGTGCTGGTGGTGCCCGTGGAGCTACTGGACCAGCCGGACCGTCTGGTCGACTGGGCCGAACTGGAGCAACAGGTTTGCGTGGTCCAACTGGAGTAACTGGTGCCACCGGGTTCACTGGAGCTGCTGGACGTAGTGGAGCTCGAGGAAATGCAGGATCACCTGGAAGGACAGGTTCACCTGGAGCAACTGGTCCTGCTGGCATACCTGGAACGACTGGCCCAGCTGGCAGTCCAGGTTCTCCGGGTGGACCTGGCGCTACTGGAGGAACTGGACCGGCAGGTGTGGCAGGAGACACGGGACTTCCAGGACCCACTGGTCCAATTGGTAATGCAGGACCCATCGGTCCTACTGGATTTTCTGGCGCGCCTGGTCCAGTTGGAACTCCTGGTTCTACTGGAAGTTCAGGAATGCCGGGAACAAATGGAGAGCCGGGAGCTACAGGTGCCCCCGGTGCTACAGGAGATAGAGGTAATCAAGGAGATACGGGTACACCTGGTAGCATGGGTGAAACTGGACAGCCGGGGTCTGCTGGTGATACGGGAATGAGAGGTAGTCCTGGTCCGACTGGAGCTTTGGGTGCAACAGGTATGGTAGGAGGGACTGGTATGCCTGGTTTCACGGGTAGTTCAGGTCGAACTGGTGCTGAAGGTCTGCCTGGTGCGCCAGGTAGTACAGGTGCAACAGGAGGCACAGGTCCAGCAGGTGAAGTCGGATCAACAGGTGCAGCTGGACTAATGGGAGCAACTGGTGCAACCGGTGTTGAAGGTGTGCCTGGCCAAGCGGGAGATACTGGCGGTGCTGGTGCAACTGGATTACCTGGAGTAGCAGGGGCCACTGGAATAACTGGTCCTGTAGGTGACGCTGGCGATCCAGGACCAGCTGGCGCTCGAGGCCCTCAAGGCGATACAGGTGTTACTGGAGTTATTGGAGCAAGTGGAGATACTGGGGCACCAGGAGACACAGGATGGACTGGTGTTAGAGGTCCGATGGGTTTTACTGGGCCGGCAGGACCTGTCGGAGATACCGGTGACGCTGGTTCGCCAGGCAGTGGTGGAACTGTGGGTTCAACTGGATTTACTGGACCAGCTGGGTTGCAAGGTGGGCCTGGAGCGATTGGGGGCACAGGATCACCAGGACTAAACGGATCTACTGGATTTACAGGTGCAACTGGCTTTACTGGCTTGCTTGGACCTGCGGGTGGTACAGGTTCGACTGGAGCAACTGGACTAGCTGGGCCTCCAGGTCGTGATGGTTCCAGTGGAGCTAGTGGAGGAACAGGTGCTACCGGATTTACCGGTGTCACTGGTCAACAAGGTCCTACCGGTGACGCTGGAGCTACAGGCCTTGTTGGCAACACTGGTGAGTAATTTCATTACTGTATAACTGGTATGACTTAAAATTCTTCGAGCGTGTCACATTGATTTGTGACTTCCACCGAAACATGTATAACTTACATTAGATTTGGTCTGCACATTGGTACACATTTCTAGTTTATTTATGTCTAAATTTCTAAATAATTTGCAACTGCCAAACGATATGTCCAGTTTAGAAACTCAGCTTGGATTTTCAAATAAAACAGTGACACCATAATTGGCGATACAGGTCAGTTTTAGAGGCAAAGTTGACTTGGCTACCTTGGCTGCAAAGCAGAACACTCTATCTGGGTACACATTATACACCTTCAACATAAATAATGTATCATAAATAATGTATGAGTATGCATGCATTAACAATAAGCAATTTCCGTCATTATTCTAACCTACAGCCAGCTATCCAGTTCACGGTGCCGGCGTCGGCCTCGAGCTGGCGACAGGAAACGGGCGAATCTACTCGGTAGCCTGGCCTACGTGGTCCTGGGGCCTGTATAGAATAGGCCACTCCGTTTCCTGGCCGGGTCAACCAAGGTAGCTTGGTTTTTCGATTGTGTTTTTTGAGTGTGTTGGTTTTTCTTAGGTTGTCTTAGGCTTGGTTTGTTCGGCTATTTTGCCAAGTGATTGGCTAACGGAACCGTGTCCAAATGATGCGCATGTCGAGGAGTTAGTGTCCACGAAGACCCGTTGCTTCAGGACCCGTTAACCTTTAAAACAGTTCATATGAACTGTTTTGGATTTTCATTATATTTTTACTTTCTTTTCACTGTTTTAGTTGTTCATCTTCATCATGATCGTGCCGTCACAACTGTCTTAACACACTACTATCCTATGGCATGATATAGCCTTTTTGTACTGAAAGTGCCGTTAAACACCAACCAACCAACCAGCTATCCAGTTTACAACAATTATATACAGGCTTTGTACATATACTGTGTTTAACGAAATTCGGACCCATTTATTTCTCACATATCTCGTACAAAAATTAACAAATTTGAATGAAACTTTCCAATAATATAGCAGAAAAAAGGCAGATTCTATCCAGTGGAGAATAATTTGTCAATTTTTAGAATGTTCTTTGCTAGCAGAACGTAAAGAAGATGTCAGCAAAAGTGGTGTTGCAGCCATGGTATTTATCGATGAAGATCAAATATTTCATTAAATGGTTGAAAAAACCATGCTGAAAAAACCATGCAGCAAAAAGCTTGCTCAAGATGTTTCATGATATGATGACTGTGGATGCAGTCTTGGTGGGCTAAAGACAGTGATGAGAGAAAATGACGCCAATGGCAGCTTCGACTGTCGTCTGAATAGCAGTCGATACTGCACGACTGCAAACATCGTCAAACTTAAAAATCTCGTTCTGATATTCTTGCTTACTGTCATTCGCCCATCAAGACTTCATCTTTTGTTAGCACACATCTTAAGCAAGCGAACTATTGAGCTATTGAAAACTATTGAAACTATTGAACTATTGAAAAACTATAGTTTTTACTTGCATCTATATAAAGATATTTCAATCTTCAACTGTGAATTACGTCACTGCAACAACACTCAATTGGCGTTTTGATTACATTGCTGCTCGCAGAGAATAATAGACTACTTATCTTGCAATCTGTAGAACAGTAGGCCTACTTCCTCAACTAATTGTCTGAAATTTTCATTTAAATACGTTAATTTTCTAAGAGTTATGCAAGAAAACAAAAAGGGTCCCGATGTTATGAAACACAGTGAAGTGTTGGGCTAGCGGCGAAAGCTGAAAAGTGGTCGGGTAGGCCTACCCCTTCCCCGGTAGAACAAAATAAAATGCAGTTTTTTGGGAAGAATAGTGTTTAAGAAGTAGGAAATGGATGGTTGTTGTGATTTATTTTGGTGGCAGAGGTATTCTGTGGGCCAATTTTGATGACTACCGCACGGGCAGCTGAGAATACATGCATCAGTTTTATTGTCATTTTTTTCTGCCCAGGAAAGCACATGTATTGCACCCGTTTTATGGAAAATATTTTTGTGTCCTGAGGAGCAATGTCAACTTGTTTCTACCATTTATATTATAATAAGATATTATATTGCACATTTTAGCAGTAGGCCTATCGTGGATCACTGTTACAATAATGTGGAAATTATTTCTAGAATTTGCAGCTCCTGCATTGAGGAGACATCTGTATACATGTTAGTTTACTATGTAAAAAATTCATTTTTAATGCCACATAGTCTATTTTAATAGTAACTAAAAGTTGCAGTCGTCGCTACGCTCTCGACAACATTGTTGAAAGCAGTCTTGCAGTTATAGTCCATAGTCCGCCCCGTGTTTCATCTATGGACCAAACTGTCTGCAAAGTGCAAAAAACGGATATATTAGCATTTTAAGAAATTAAATTTGGCCACTGTATGCCATCTTGGATTTGTTGGGGAAGTCATCGGACCACCAACGAAGGCCCATTCATGTATGGTGGTTATCCCATGTAAAAATTTCGTCATGATTGGCAATGGCATGAATGTTGGAAGTTATAAGTGTCTGAATTTTGTTGTCGTTCACGCTTGAAAGTCCTATTCACCGGCCCGTAATTTCAGTTTTGGGGAGTTTGCCTCCCAAAATTTAGGGAACACCATTCACAATCTAAAAGGTACATTTTTTTGCGTGGAATAACCTGTTTTGAGCCGTCTTTGGTCCACATCGGACGCGCCGCGTGGTAGCGTTGTGTGTATAATACAGACATTTTAAAGCGAAAATCTGGGCAAAATTGGAGGTCCCCAGCTCCTCTACCAGACGTCACGTGAAAATGCCACTAGCAAAAGGTATCTCTTTGGACCTTCCGCTACTAAAGAAATAACTGGAAGCATTCTGCAATTTAACCTCTGGACTGCATGTACTTTTCATTTCATTTTTGTACTTTTTCTTTTTTTGAGGTTTTTCTGGGGTGGGGGCAAATGACTCCTAAACGGAAAATTTTCGGAAATCCTTTTCGATGCATTTCGAGGGGACATAGATTTACGTGTCGTGGCCAAATTTGGTGAAAATCGGCTGTTGGGAAGCCTACGAAGTATCATTTATGCAGCCTACTGCGAAGAAAAAACCCGGCTCCACCGGACACGTCCGAGCCCCCATTTTGCCCCACCGAGCTGTTCGCACCCAGAATTTCCTGAATGTTGTGCAAAAGATTGATTTTTTTGACCCCCAAAGTGATTAGAATATAGGTTGAAAGTCTGTTTGGCTTTCAGCCTATACATATAACAGCGGGATATTAACAAAGACGCCAGATTTTCGTGGAAGTTTCTGATGACGGGAGAAGCTGCTGATGGACTCCACAGTCTCCACTGTATTACTTAGCTAAGTAACACCTTTTACTATTTATTACATTTCGTCAGCAGGTACATTTTGTTCTAAGAAGTTATCGCCATGAATAATTGTAGTTAATAATTGTAGTTACGGTCTAGTTGAGGTACCAAAATTCATTAGAACAAGAAGCTCAGGTGTCTCAGAGAGACCGCGCAACGCTTCATGTCATTGAATATTTCGCTAAATTACTCAAGATCACTCACAATCATTCGAAATGGCATCGTTGTGTAGGGCGTGTGTTAGTGCATATTAGTATTCCATTGAAACTATGACTGTATGATATATCGTACCGTTTCTGAGATATTCAGCATTAAATAATGGTGTGAACTTGAAATTTAGGTTAAGGGTCACTCAATGTCATTGAAAATGGTACCATTCGAAAGCGTGGGTACCGTTTCTTATTCGCCTTCCATAGTAACTATGGCTGTATTTTGTATCGTTTTCGAGATAAAGCGAGATATTGGTCGAAAATTGCGATTGTTACCACGCGTATGTATAGCGCAGACTATGCCGTGGCAAGATGTCTGTCTATCTGTCCGTCACACACCTGTATTCTGTCTAAACGGTTATACATATCCTCGAAGTTTTTTCACCATCGGGTAGCCCGACCATTCTAGTTTTCCATATCAAACGGGATGACAATATTCTGACGGGACCCCCTAACGGGGGCGTCGAATGCATGGGGGGTATGAAAAATCACGATTTTCCACTATATCTCGCTTTAACTCGGAAATGATGTAAGTTGGAGCCATAGTTACAATGGCGAACCAATAGAAAGTCGTATATGGTCTATCGAACGGCGCCATTATCGGTGACCTTGAACAACCCCTAACCCAGTTTTCAAGGTCATGCTACACTTTGACGCTGAATATCTCGTAAACGGTTAAAGATACGGCCATAGTTACTATGAAAGGCGAACAGGAAACCGCACCCAAGCTTTCGAATGGTACCAGTTTGAATGACTTTCATGCAGTGTCCTTTTTCAAGGTCACGATTATTCAACGTCAAATAACTGGAAAATGGTACAACACAGAGCTATACTTAAAGTGCCGAGCAATAGAAAGTCGTATATGATCTATCAAACGGCGCCATTTTCAATGACTTTAAACAACCCCTAATCCCAGATTCAAGGTCACGCTCTTCTTTGACGCTAAATATCTTAGAAACGGTACGAGATACAAACATAGTTTCAATGAGATGCTAATGGGGACTTATACAAACCCTACTCGACACTGTCATTTCGAATGATCTTGAGTGACTTAGGAAAATATTCAATGACACGAAGCGTCGCGCGGTCTCTCTACGACAGCTGAACTTCTTGTTTCATACCCCATGCATTCGACGTCCCCGTTAGGGGGGTTCCAGTCGGAATATTACCACACCGTTAGGTATGAAAAACAAAAATGGTCTGGTAACGCGATGAAGAAAAAACTTTGATAATATGTTTAGCCGTTTTGACAGAACACCGACATGTGACGGACGGACGGACGGACAGATGGACGGACAGATGGACGGACAGACATCTTGCCACGGCATAGTCCGCGCTATGCATACACGTCGCGCGGTAAAAACTATACGTTATTGTACTATTATGAGTATGTCATGGAACTGAGCTATATAGAAGTACATGTCAAACATAAGTAGATTACATATTGTCAATAATAAGATACAAATTCCACAGAATCAACCTTGACACACCCACGTTATTGAACTGCATAAAAACTACAACACTACCGTATTACTATTCGTGATATTTACAAATCCTAAATTGTGATTCTGGTACATATTTTTTTCGTCATAAAAGAAACTATCCACAATTTAATTTTCAAATCCTCTATCATCACAACACGCGTAGGAGGAATAGCCAACACATTATATGCTAAAATATGCAAACTAGTATCCTATTATACTATAAATTGTAAAAAAAAAAGTTGACACTGCTTGTCAAGGACATGTTGCGCAATGCCACACAAAATATTTTTTTTTATAAAAAAGTGCAATACATATGCTTTCTAGGGCAGAAAAAATAACCATGAAACTGATGCATGCATGCATTCTCGGCCGCCCATGCAGTAGTCACCAAAATTGGCTCACAAACCTCTGCCACCAAAATAAAACACCACAACCATCCCATTTCCTACTTCTTAGACATTATTCTTTCCGAAAAAACTGCATTTCATTTTGTTCTACCGGGGAGGGGTATCTCCTTAAATTAGGCTTTTTTCAGAATCGCCGCTACACTACGACGTGTCCATCTTGTCCGATATTCGCGTCCAGGAGAAGGCCCGTAATCTGGGTGTCGTCATCGACAGCCGACTGTCACTCTCTGACCACGTCGCATCAGTCTGCCGCAGCGGCTACTACCA
>Ga0209339_1001063_pt1 | contig 11181 bp, 9 predicted proteins | sample OlaalgELextract3_FD_187376 | JGI IMG/M metagenome (GOLD analysis project Ga0209339, IMG submission 187376) | Olavius algarvensis symbiont microbial communities from Tuscany, Italy - Type A ELBA extract 3 (SPAdes) (version 2) | ecosystem: Host-associated > Annelida > Digestive system >...
ACTTACAGACACTGATCTGTGTCCTTGTGGCGAGACCCAGACGATGTCTCACATTGTCGAATCCTGTCCCCTGACAAAACTGAATGGTGGCTTATCTCGGCTACACTCTGCGGATGAGGACGCTGTTTCGTGGCTGACCAATTATGGTAAATGACACGCATACGAGAAGAAGAAGAAGTGCCTTAGAAATTATCATGGTATTATTATTAGTGTCAAATAGTAATAAATAATGATAGTAAAACTACGGAGGGAATTGTGGCTTACTCACAGGGAACTGTAATGTTCTTTATGCAGTAGTATGGGCAACTGGATTAATAAGTAACAATTTGCTAACAATTTAAATGTCCGTTCGTCCCTCTCCGTTCTTGCGAAACTCTCGGAACATTTCGCCGACGTCTAAAACCTCATCTTTTCCACTCAGCCTTTGTCACTGCCTAGTCACCCATCTCAGTGCCTCTGATTTGTTCTCGACTATGGCGCTTTATAAATCTATTTACTTACTTACATTTGTCTGACAGTCCTATATTAATGATTTATGTACAGACAAGCAAGCAATGGAAGAAGCATTAATAATTGCAAAAAAACTGTTATCTGGCTGATGATGGTTACTGCAATTATACTAAGTGACTTCTACAAGAAGAATGCTAGGCCCTTTTGATGGTCAGTAGATGTAATATGTATGTTTTTATGATGTTATTTGATGATCACTGTGTTTACAATGTGTCACTGGCAGTTTTGTAAATAAGCATTTACATAAGAAACTGTGGTTTCTTCTCAGTGTCGTTTCCTCCTGTCAGTTTTTTTACAACCATCAGCCACTTAGCAGTCTTCTTTTATCACTGCTAACTGGAGAAGACTAGACAGTTTGCGTTCACCGATCGCAAAGACACAAAAAAGATGGAAACATTTAGTAATGAATGACTGCAATGCAACAACATGCTGACTGTTCACAGTGTAGGAGTAAAACAGTGCTACAGCTAGTACTTCAACAACAACACGCCGGCGGCATACACGGTCTGCAAAACTGACTAGAGATCATAAATGCCCACAAAACATACCAAATGCAAAACAAAACAATATAGCAGTGTTGTAAAGATACAGTCTCAGCTTAAAACCAAACATGAACCCATCTCCAAGATGACCCATATTATATTTATTATTATCATGATTAACAATCAGCCTCTAAGCTCTGCTATGTTTTATGGGCCCTAACAAAAAATACTGACTTAATTATGGCAGTTATTTCTGGCAGAAAATTTTGTAAAGTTTGAAAAATTGACCTAATTACCATAGTTTATGCAAATATTCAAAATATGTTCAGTAATTCTATAGTCCTTGAGCTCACATCATTCATACCAAGTTTCCACAAAATCAGACATAACCCAACAGATAAGAAAACGTTAACGGACGACGGCTCAGCGAGTCAACCCATCAGCTTGGCTGACCTTTATTCACAGCGGAGCTAAAAATCTATCGAATTGTTTGACGTTGCCATGAAAACGTTGCAGGGACACTACACACAGCCAGAATGATGAACAAGTCAGAGACGGTGACGTTGAGATATGCAATACACAGAACTAAGTCAATTCAAGTGACTGCTGAGGCTCAATCTGTACAAAGATGTATCCAACTCTCGTTGAAAGGTGATTAGAAGAGCTGCAGACCGAACCTATGTACGCAGACTGTTCCATGCCCGTGAAGCAGTGACTGGAAATATGTTGAGTGGCCACCCAAACTATGAAGATATGCCATAAAGTGAAGCTGATTAGTGATTACAATGATTTAAAGTAAGTGACATACACAATCTGTACGCTACAAAGCCCGGGACAGTTAATTTAGCATTATCTGCAGCAGACTCAGGCCGTGACTTTCATCGGAGAAACAGACACAAACAGTGTCAAAGTGTAATGGAGAGCAAACTTAACCTCGGCCAGTTTTCCATAAATAGTAGTAGTAGTGTTAATTCTGAATGTAGGTCTTCGACCTCTAAGTTCAGTTCTTAATTAGCAAAATCTAAAACTAACACAAATTAAATACGACTTCCGATATGAATATCTTTTTTCCAGTTGTAAATAACTTCTTGGTTTTGCCAGAATCTATCTAGGCGAGCCTTAAAAGTATCTACAGTGGTTGCTGAAATAACAGTATCCGGCAGACCATTCCAAATAGAAATTATCCTGTTTGTAGAATTGTATTTCCTAGTATCATAATGTATCTGAGACTGATATAAACTAAACATCAGATTTGTGTAACTGCAGCCATGACTACTATTTCAAGAAGTTACAAGTCAGTGATAACTCAATACCACACAGTCCACTTAGACTCAGTGCCTGAGACAATACCACACAGAACTTAAAAACTCTACTTCTTGTGCGGACATTACAAAATTCCCTGTAAAAGCATATTCTCAATAATGACACACTACGTACGTTATTGGCCACAAAGAATTTAATTCAGTCAAAAATACAATAGAATGATAGTAAAATTATGAAGGACAACATCATATGATAACGGTGACTATATAACAATACATCAAAATGAAATGTATAACATATAACATATAGCAAAACACCACAACACTAACTGGCATTATTCTGCAATATCAACGTAAGCTTAACGCACAGAAAAAACCATACAGTTATCAGACGGCAGCCAAAACACTACAATTCTAGCAAGTCTTAAAAAGAAACCACTCAAAATGTAAACAATTACTATGCGCACATAATACTAATGTCATAACAGTCTGACAGAAATGGTACACAAATAAATCAAACACTAAATGATAAGTTGAGATTATTTTACACACTTTGTGTTTCTGTGGATTCAACTGTACTGTAAACTGTGTGAACTTACAGCATTTTACAAACAACTGATATGACAATATATTAGCAAAATTACACTACAAGACGGGAAAAAAAAGTATTGCACAATGTAAACTAACGAATCATAAATTATTTGCACTTCGACACGTATGGCGACTAGTAAATGTATACAATAATTAACAAGCATTTACCAACCTCCATCTGAACAATGTTGTAATAAGTTACATTAAAAATGCTTCATTGAAATTAAAAGATGTTGTTTAATGTCATACATACCTCAGCTCATTGCCATGGAGGCTGCCTAGTGCTGACCCATATCAGATCGGCCCAAAGTACAGCTCCAATATAATCATAAGTTACTAACCTTAGAAGCTCCTGTGGACCATAAAACAGCTGCTGGTTTTGCCTTACGTAGCTCCTCAATGAGGTATGTTCCACAAACGGAATATCTGACCAGCATATCGGTGCAACGTATCCCCCAAAAAGCAATACTTAATTCCAATCCACTTCAACCAAAGTAAGTCTCTTTAATACACTCACACTTACTCATGTTAACTCTGCAACTGGCAAAGTCTGAGACTTGCGTCACAGTGAGATACTAGCCAGCTAATATTCACCACTTGCTCCACGTTACCAAGCTTTAATATGACAAAGATATACTGTGGAACATTGTTGCCACGTACTTTGCATGCTTTGTTTATATGCGATACTCAGTTCACTAGAATACAAACCTTCCAACATAACAGAGTGGTCTTTTTTTGAAATATAGCAGTACTGAGCGACCTGCAGTCGAATATGAAATGCAGTATATGCCAAGTTTGTAACTCTATTATGCCAGATTTGCCCATATCCAGTTACACAGAACACTAGATGCACCCAAAGACCGCTCACTTACAGCCACATTTTGTTTCTCAGTCTGCAACCAGTTTTTCCAGTACACAACATTGCATTGTATGCATGACATGACAACGAGCAATAGATTCATGTCACATGCTGCACACAACTGCACGTACAGTGTACTGTTCAACTTAATCACACATCATGAGACTGTACAATAGTCCGCACGGTAAAAATGCATACAACATATGGAAAAATCACGTATTTTCTTACAGGAGAGCAATACAACCACAACAGTTGGAAAGCTTCTACTACAAACAAGTCACAAGTGTTTACAAGCAACTTATCAGCTGTCAATATCTTGAGAAACGATGGGCACGAACAACAATGCAAACAATGACAACTGAAACAAAAATGCAACAGTTTTGGCGTTTCAGCTCGTAATACATCTAGCAATAAGCTGATCATAGGAATGGATTAAACGAAGGAGGATAAGTCGGTTGATTACAGTTGGATCCAGCACTGACTGTCGCTGGACTGCCAGAAACTGGATGACTGGAGACTGGCGGTGGTGGCTGACTAAATGGATTTGGCGTTGGTGTCACAGATGGAGAAGGGTGACGATTTGGAGTTGTAAACGGGTTTCCTGTTCCTGCAACGAACACATAATACTTGCTTATTTATGGGGAACTGTATAACACAGGGCTATACTGCTGCATGCTCACCATGACAAAGCTCTTTCAAGTGTTTTCATCAGAAACAATATTATCTACCAGACTGCACTTGTAAACAACTACAGTAACAACAGCTACACCATTCATATTCTTTCGAAGATTCACATTAATAGCAATAACTTGCTAATTTTTCTCAAATGTGATAGTACTAAAGCACTTGCAAAGTCGGTGGCTAAATGTGGTTCAGTTTGGGCATGCCGGAGCTCTGAGATCTCATACCAAGCATATCAAATTCAGCACACCACTAACAGTAACACCAGTAACAGCATGATATGAGTAACACTTAACATGGACAGGAGTGCCAAGAAGCATCGGGGGAAATGTCCTGGAATTTCATATTGTCTGGAGAGTAGTCACCTTGTATTGTACAAACATCTGTAAGGTGCACAGTGTCTGCAATAAAACTGAACTGTAGGCACCAACAGATACTGACTAAAGGGTTAATGTCAAACTGGTAGTCTATTAAAAGAGCAGTTTTAATGCTGACACACATAACAGACATGCATCTCACGTGAAGGGCTGGAAGATGGAAACGAGATGAGATTGTCCAAATTGACAAGATTGGCGTTGTCTCCGAGAAAAGCCTGTGCCGACTTTTTCTGACACTGAGTGGCTGGCGACTGGCCAGCTGTGACTGAATCAACCGTGTCGGTTTTTACGGGCACCACCGACGACATATTATCAACAGTGACCAGCTGCTCCATGCAACTGAAGTTCCATGCATTGTGCCTCGTGATAGTGTCCGTGGTTGGCTCTAAAGCACCAACAGCATTGTTCACTTCAGCGTTACCGACATCGTTCCTCACTGCCAACTATCAGCATCAGTTATTCACAAATTCCAGGCAACAGTTATGTCCAATCAGACTTCTAATTCATTCATTCATTAAAATTATATAAAATAGCAGACAGTACAATGGAAAGTAATATAGCATGCCTAATGCCGTGATAAAATATAATAAAACAGAAGCTGTTGATAGAGCACATCCAGTGTTCTTAAACACCATCCGCATAAAATAGTTACCGTCAAGAAGTGAGAATAAGTGAGTGGGAAGTTGAAAGTTATGTACTCGCTGTCTTAGTTCATAGTGCTGCTCATGTTGGGGGGGCAGAAGGCAGTACAGTAGGTGCTGAGTATTGTTAATGATTTTACAAAACAATTGTTCATCATCTCTTTCAGACAGGCTATCAAAATACTGCGAACTGGCATCATGGCGCATGAGCTTAACGGAAAGTCATAGAAATGAGTCCAGTCACTGTCCACGATCTGCAGCGGTGGTGAAACCGTACCATGCAGGGGTGGTGTAACTCGGTCTATTTACGACAACAGCCCGGAACACCGCTTGTAGTAAAGCATCTTGTGGAAGCCCATGATGCCACAAAGTTCATTATACAAGCAGTGACTGCGAGCACTTGGTTAACAATTCGTCGACATGTCAAGAAACTGAAAACTTGCGGCTGAATGTAACACCTAACGCCTTTATATGCTCCATTTCTTTAAATTGCAACCCAGTTTTTAATGAGCCAGAATTCTTTGCAGTTTAGATATAATATCATTATTATCACAACATTAATTACTGCAAAACTATGCTCAGCTAGACTGACAGTTCAACTCAAACATTACCATCAACCGTTCCTCACTTAATTCAGTCAATCTCTTATTGAACGCAAAAGGAAACAGAGATGTGGAAAAGTTGAGAAGAATTCTTCTATGCCAATACTGTATCACAAAATCAACCTATTTATTCAAATATACAAACAAAATAAACTGAACACAGATGTCATAAAGCATTTCACAAAATGGCTCCACTATGCACAAGAACCGTAGTGTTCACTTACCCAGAGACATCTGGTTGTATGAAGGTAGTGTACATGCAGTAGAAGATATCAGCATCGGACTCCGAGATCTCGTACCAAGCATATCAAACTCATTGTCAACCATATTGTTACTGTTATTGGGGTAGTTATGAGCAGGAGACGGCCAAGCTGGTGACACAGAACTTGTGCCAGCTTGACTTGCAGTTGCCGGCAACGACACTATAGTCCCAGCACTCCACATATCTGCAATAACAAACGCAATACGTCTCGAGGACTAGGACTGATTGTGTTTTACTATTAGTACAAAAGTATGTTACTGATTAAAAAAACTGCCAGAGCACTTGACGACAGAAACAGACACCAACGGTGCACATCAGTCAAACGTTGCAATCCACTTTATTATGTGACAAATGGCAGTTGTCAATTAGTACTTCACATGTACTTGGCTACAACTTGGCGGTTTGGCTTAGTGGTAATGCGTTGACCTTGATCAACGTAGCTGTGCTACGTCAGACGTGGTTAGTACCAGGATGGGTGACCATCTCTGTATGTAACCAGCCAACTATGTCGACTCAGCCTTTCAGCCTCCGTGGGACGGTAAATTGAGTATCAGCTTTCAGGCTGAGTAATAATAATAAATGGCGATGGTGGGTGTAGATTCTGGCAGCCTGTACAGGCAGACTCACGGCCTAAGTCGTCTGGCTTGGTCTTGGATCGGCGGCCGCTTGGCACTGTTCTACATTCATCAAATGAACCGGGTGAACTCGCACAACGGCTTTGCCATGATGACAGCACCATAAACATTGTCTTGGAATTATCATTTATTATTATATCAGTAAGTAACAAAAGTCTGAAGAAAGTCTGTTCTAGAGAATAAACGTTAACTCTAAAGGATAACAGGAAACGTCACTATAACTAGTTATTATCCATACAAATGAAAACTGATAACCTAAATCTCAATAATAAACAATAAACATACTGCAGCCACAGATTTAAGAATACCATGTCGACTTCCAGACATCATAGTTTTCCTTACTAACACTACTGTGTAAGTAGGCAAGTAAAATAAATTATTTATAAGTGCCACAGTCCAGCTAGAATCAAGGCACATGTGGGTTAGGTGTCAAAGAGCGGAGAAGGCAGAACTGAAATAGTGTTTTGAGGTGGTTCCAAAAACTAGCAAGAGATGAACATTCGGGGATATTCTGTGTAAGCGAGTTCCAAGTGGTGGGAGCAGAAATATGAAAAGCATGTAGCTGAGTGAAAAATTGACACGGAACTGTAAGTAGTTTAGTGCAAGAGGAATGCTTGGTTTGAGGGGGGGGGGGCTGTAGTTATGGAGAAGACCTGCACGATATGGAGGATGACCACAGCCCAGCACTTTGAATGTTATTGTAGTGCAGTAGTTGACCTTAAAGGAAATGAGGTGTTCTGAGGAATGGTTACCCTAGCAAGAGCATTCCACACTCGTTGGAACAGTGAATGATAGTGACAGCATTCTCGTTGGTACCAATCTTCCTGACAGCTCTGCTCTCATGAGAACAAAATCTTTCAGTGCAGCTATGTCCATTATTATGCCCCCGCCTAGGGGGCATTATGCGGTGATCGGCGTCCGTCTGTCTGTCCGTCTGATGTCGCATACATCGGCCCTAACTCGAAAACCAAAAGGCCTAGGAAGACGAAACTTTGCACAGGGGTACCCCAGGTCACATGCGACTCCCACACCAACTTCAAGGTCGAAAGGTCAAAAGTCAAGGTCACGGGGCGGGGGCATATTGTGGCGGCCACCTAGCCGCACAGCTTGTTGAAGAAAAGAACGTTTTATTTTACACATATATTATTCATTGAGCAGTGTTTTGATAACATTGGTCGAGGGCAGGAAAGCAGGCGGCCTGTAAAAATCCTGTGGAAAAATTTGGCAAAAGCATCGTAAAAGCATTCAACCACAAAGTACATACGCTGACTGGATTCAACAGATGACTGCCATGGATCAACGTTCACAGGTGCGGCTGACGCATGAACTGTGGACAGCTTTGCCGACGGTGGTGGTGGCAGAACTGCTGGACTGTTCATCCAAGCATTTTCCGTCCAAGACGACTTCGGCGTCATAGTAGCTAGATGCTGAGTCAACAGTGACGACGGCGACGAGTTCCATGGATCTGCTTTCTTACCATTGACATCTTGTACATCAAGTAAAGGATCCATACCATGCTATACAACATACAAGTAAACGATCTATACCATGCTGTAACATACAGCAATCATTACAATATGTTGGTTATTTTATATTGTACTAATCAGAGTGCATCAAGTGTCAATGTTAGCAAATGAGTAAAATGTATGGAGCAGATGATGTTTACTGACACGGGATCATAATCGCTGCAGTAATGCAATTGATCTGCTGCCTTAATGTTTACCTTTAATGGCACTGCACTCGTGTTGTTGTGCCATTAAGAAACTGTTTAATCATGCATCGTCTTATAAATTCAGATACTTCATTAACATTCTTGTTCACATTAGTGTACTGTCACAGCTGCTGGTACAGAAAAATGAATAAGGAATCAGATAAGATGTTAACAGTAATTCTGAAGTCAACACAATACAGACATTAACTGAAAAAAATAGAGTGACATTTATCTAGCCACGTGCACCCGCTGCAGCAATGCTAGGAATGAGTAACCTTGTCCTATATCAGCTACTATAATAAGTCCTCTAATACTCCAACACACAGGTAATGCCAATAACAATGAGGTGCTACAGCATCTGGATGAAACCTGCCCAGTGTTACAGGGTGGCTAAGCAAACATCATCATAATAAAAGTTTATAATGTCGAGTACAAATAAATTAAGAAGAGTGGTGCATTGCAAAGTCAACATTAACATCAGCATTAAAAAGACAAGTTTTTAAATGTCGTTTGAAGAAAGCAAGACAAGATGCAGCTCTCAGATTGTTTGCCAGTTTGTTCTAAGCAGCAGGGCCAGTTTATGAAAGGCCCGCATGCTCGTTTGCAGTCTTGTTATTTAGTTGGATGTACAGGAACAGGAGGACCAGAGACCATGACAAAGAGACGTCGAAGCATGGACAGTACGATTAGAGAACAAAGTTAAAAACAGACAATCAAACTGCTATGCAGGACAACACTAACCTCGGCACTGTCTACTGGTGAGTCTGGTGCTACACCCGCTGACTGCCGTCGGCTCTCATCTAAAGCCATCTGTAGCTTTGCCTCGTCGCCTTTCTTCCGCCTCTGCTCCTCATCGTGTTCTTCTTTGCTCATTGCCAACGCCAGCTGCAGCTGCAGTTCCTCTTCACCAGCGGACGTCGGTCGCAGAGATTCCAGCTCAGATTCAAGAGCCGAGCTAGTACCACCTTATCACAATGTACATCAAAGTTTCTGAATCACACGAAGAAGAATGGGCATACTACAGTGCTAATATGGAAGTACATCCAACCTGCCACCATGAAAATGACACTACCGGTACTACAGCGACACTTTATTTCCACAGCTGTTCTAATAAAAGGCATAGATTCAGGCAATAATAGCTTGATTGCCTGAACTGACGCCACCTGGTGAACTCTAGTTAGACAGCAACTTCTTCTGTAACAACAGGAAGCAGAACAAGATCTATGCTATCTCTAAAGAGGACTTATCTACAACATGGCTAAAAACATGAAGCCAATGTTTGGAATCAATTCACCATAAACTGCTGGCACCCTCCAGACTGCCTTCACAGATTTGTAATTTTTTCATGCTCATCAATTTTCTTTTTTCATCGATTTTCTGTTTAGTTCCATATGGTAAACTAAACAGCTACCTGTCAGTTTTTGAGTGCACATTAACCCTTAATGGGCATATTAACACTGCAGAGCAACAGACCTTTATACAGCAATACGGTGACTGGTACACTGGCCGTTGATGGGTGGGCTGTTACATTTGGTACAGCGAGGAGGGGCCTGGGTGGGCTGCGGTCCCGCCCAATCCCCGCCTCGCTGTACCCAATGTAACAGCCCACCCATCAACGGCCAGTGAACCAACTTCATATTACTCGATGTGGCACTGTAATTACCAGTGCCATTAAAGGGTTAAATGCTGCATATTGTACCGCATCAAACAGAGAGTTAACTTAAGTATCGTCAGAACTTTAACTGCAACACGGAACCAAACACATAATTGACGACCTTAACTACACCTCTATGTCTTTGTAACATGAATACAGCAGTCAGCAAACCTTCAACGGTAAACTGCGCAGCTTCCAGTGAAGACAAACTCGGAGATCCAACTACAGAACAACGTACCAGTTCATGTATCACTATGACACAGACATAAGAAAACTATATATTTCTAATATAAATGTATAAATGTTTATTAAAAAAACAATTACTTTATTACACATTGGCTTATTTTAAAACCCTTAACACAAAGACGAGCAGCTGTTTCTGACAACAGTAACTGCAGCTGTGATGTCCAATCTCACCAACTGTTGTAATTATGCTAACTCAGCACCTGATTCATTGCTATGCGTCGGTTTGCGTCACTGGTATTTAACGAAACCTGGCCACATGATCTTTGATTACAATCTGAAACAGTACAGTGATGACCCCATGATCATGATTCAAGTGGATTCACACCACTCTCAACCTTAAACGAAAATTCACCCAAACAATGAAAACCGGGTTTCAAAAAACTTTGGGCCCGAAGAAATGCAGTCATTTTGGGAAACCCAAAATCCAGGTTTAAACCATCTGTAAACCTGGGTTTTGGGCTTGTTTTGGAGCTGCATTCAATAAATTTTTATAACAGTCTATTTAACAATTAACATGTTTTTGACTAAAGAGTACTAATCAGTCACAGACTGACCCCACTGCCTTTCCCAGTAGGGGTGCACCGGATCCAGATCCGGATCCGGCCGGATATCCGGTAAATTTTGTGGATCCGGTACGGATCCGGATCCGGCCGGATCCAGAAACTGTG
>Ga0209339_1001064_pt1 | contig 11180 bp, 8 predicted proteins | sample OlaalgELextract3_FD_187376 | JGI IMG/M metagenome (GOLD analysis project Ga0209339, IMG submission 187376) | Olavius algarvensis symbiont microbial communities from Tuscany, Italy - Type A ELBA extract 3 (SPAdes) (version 2) | ecosystem: Host-associated > Annelida > Digestive system >...
GATATTTGACTGGAAGGACTGTTATGTGATGCTGAGCACGACCTATTAACAATAGCTAAGTTTCTTGTTAAGCCGCCGCTCGCAACAGCGAGAGCGGCTTTGTGCATCGATGCTGTCCATCTGTTCGTCTGTCTGTCTGTCTTTGTCTTGTTTGTTTGTCTATCTGTCGCCAAAATACAAAAAAACTATTTTCTCAAAAACTAAGCAATTTACAGCTATGGTGTCTATTGATGACCTATAGGAAGTCGTACATGGTCTTTTCAAAGAACCCATTATTGAACCCATAAAATCCAAGATGGCTGAGATCCTCCATCTTGAAAATCAATATGACATCATTTTTTTCTGCTGAGGGTGGTTCGATTTGGATAAAATTTCACAGAGTGGTGCAGAATGACATGTCGATTGCAGTGATATCGTCGAAATTGAAACCAGATGTAGAATTCCAATATGGGGGATGTTTGGGCGAATTCAATGGCATGTCATCCCAAAGCCACCTGCCACATTGCAGGGTGCTGCCACCGGGCGAATTCAGTGGCATGTCTTCCTAGAGCCGCGTATCACATTACCGGGTACTGCCACTTGACGAGTTTACTGTCATGATTCCAGAGCCACATGCCACATTGCAGGGTGCAGTTATCTGGCGAAATCAATGTCATGATCATGCTACATTGCAGGGTGTAAGAATTCCATCTGCCATATTGAAAATCGGTTTTCGCCATATTTTATTTATTTATTTTTTTTTTTAAATGCAGTTTGGGCTTTCACGAGCGGCAGCTTTCGTATCGTTTCCGATACACTTGTTAATATTTTATTTCATTAAAATGAAATCTATGCTGCTGACCATGCTGTTTAGATATCAGAAGCAGTTGGCAGAGTGTCACTTCAAACACACATACACCTACAGGCAGTGCAGTAGAAATAGTTTCAAGCAGAAAGTGTGGAGGAATATTAAGTAATATAAGACACGAAGGAATACAAGACACGAATGACGTAGGCTGGCGTAGTCGATGGTCACACTTCAGATCAGTCAGTTTGGCAAAAAGTGTAAAACTGAAAAGTCGTAATAACTGTATATTTGAAGATATAATACGGTCATTGCAGGAAAACTGTTTAAATCTGCAGATAAGAGGTACATTTAGCTGAAACTGGTCACAAGTGGAAGAACTGTAAGGTGTCACTAAATGTTGATGTTCACCTCAGGCTGAGGCTGGTGTCAGTCGTGATGTTGAGTCTTCACATCAGCTGAGTAACTGAGTGTTGGTTGTTATTGATGGCTGTACAAGGTGATTGACACATCTCTGTCCAAGACTGCTGAGTGAACTGCCGTAGTGTGTCAGTGAGCTAGCAGTGTGAGCTGTGAGCTAGCAGTGTAGCTCACATTTGGTTCAGTGTTTCAATTATGTAGCCGTCCATCTGCCACAGTTGCTGTTTGTGGGTCGGAACTGGCTCAAAGTGCTGAGTGGTCCGATGAATATACTGCTGGTGATGTTAAAGACAGCTTCCAGAGAATATGTCAACTCGTGGATATCAAACGTGTATAGTACAGTGCAGGCTGCTATAAACACTGGTAATGGAAATGCTAGAGAAGGTTGGAGGCTGATGTTATATTGGTGATGAAGCAGATAGATGACTGCTGGTGCAGTGTTAGCAAGAGGAGGATTTACATTGAACATATTAGCGAGACAGATTGCCAATGTTTTTAACAACAGAACACACTGTTGAAGTGAAACTTGTTCACACCTGTCAAAGAAGCAGTGTGGCATTTGTCAGTGAGATGAGCAAGGGATTGAGCAGATGGGAGGTTGAGTATTATGTGAGAAGATATCAAGGATTGGTTGATGACAGGGGATGTGACTAGTAAGGATAGAAACGTTAAGGCAAATTGCAGCCTAATGTGAGTGTAGTGACATGAATACTGTATAGTGACAATTAACGCTACTATTGATGGCCAGTAGGTATGTGTTGTGTAAAAGTAACATTGGCCGAGTGGCTGTGCTACGGAGGCTGATGACTGAGTGTGTTGCTTGCTGTCTGTCTGCATTGTGCAATGCTTGGCGGCTGTTGCCGGCCTACCGACCAATCTCAATAACACTGGCTGCGTGTGCTGTCGGATCGCTGTGGGATACAGAATCGTAGACTACGGGAGCCAGGTCTCCCTCAGTCGTCTACTGTCAACGATGATAGTCAAGGGCATCTCGTTTACAAAGATGGAGACATCCTCCAAGCAAGATGTACACAAAATTTCTCTCCTACTTCCGATGCTGTTAGGCGTATATCTGTAATTTTTTTGTATTGTTACATAACATTTTTACAGAGGCGTGCCAGTGCAGTCTGACTGTATCACGGCACAGCCTCTGTATAATAACATCAAGATTGTGTGTACTGTAAACATTGTAGTACAATACTGAGATACGAGAATCGTGTCTGTCTGTACAGTGGGTCACTTTACTTTCTGTATCAGTCTTTCGCTGAGACTATCGCTGAGTCCTAATTTCGGACTGAGGCCAAAGATAAGCCAAAACGTGAAGTCGTTTTTTCGTTTGGTGGTTTCAGCGATTCGCTGCGACCAAACTTCGGACTGAGCGATCGCTGAATCTAAAGCTAATTAACTGACTGGTTGATTTTGCATGGACAAGATAGGTTAATCAGTTAGTGATTAAGTTTTGATCAGCGAAAATCACTTTTTTTGCATCACTTTTTCGCCAATTCAAAAATAAACAAAAGAATGGTGAAATCAGCGATGGGTCGCCGATGACGTCAACGATGGTGTTAGTGAGTTTGCGAGTGGCTGTTGGTTAATCTCAACAACGGAATAAGACCAAAGTTGAGCCGTTTGGTCTCAGTTTTATGTCTCAGCGAAAGACTAATCCAAAAAGTGAAATGACCTGTTGTATCTAACGTCTGGCAGTAGTGTACATATAGGCTGCTGAGTGTCAGATGTCAGCAGTGTCTGTGCTATTTATGTATGGCTAGTGTTGACAGTTGTGCGCAGCTGTCATCCATATGTTAACGGGCGTTAATTGTGTCTGGTTTGTTTGTGTCTGTTGCAGATAAGATTGTACGCACACTTGGCGAAGGCACGTTTGGCAAAGTGGTGGAGTGCATGGATGTTAGCAGGTCGGTGTCTATGTACACAGCACTACGTGAATTGACATCTATGATAATGATGAGCTGTTTGCTAATTGTGCTCTGTTAAATTGTACTCTGTCCTTCCTCACAGACCGATCAATGTCGGGATTTAGTCAACTCGTCTTGAGTTTCTCCACTTTCTGAGATATGCTGTCTATCATCTTACATCTCAAATACAAAGTGACGCGTGCACACACGTGTGTGAATGTGCGATGTGGCAGGCTAAGCAGGTCGGAGACTGTAGCACTAAAAATCATCAAAAACATCGACAAATATCGCGAGGCTGCCAAGCTGGAGATCAATGTGCTGAACAAACTGAACAGTCTCGACCCTTACAACAACAAGTGTGTAAAGTTTTGCTATTGAGTTGACGTCATCGTGTCAGTTCTCATCATCTGTATGTTTTGTGTGTATTTGCATGTTGACATAATTTTTGCTTGTCTGTCTGTGCTATTACGACTTGTAACTCAAGTACAGAATGACAGAGCTATCCTAAGCTTTGTATGTAATGTGTGTGTGTAGTCTGTGTGTACGGATGCTCGACTGGTTCAACTATCATGGTCACATATGTATCTCGTTTGACATACTCGGCCTCAGCGTCTTTGACTTTCTGGTGAGTTATAGACTTGTGCATTGTGTGATTGGTACAGCTATTAGAAAATGATGTTGACAATGTAATTTTACTAACAGTTTGGCTTCGTTGGCATCAGAACCATTTGCTTGATGGCTGGATGACGTGAACACCAGCAGACTACGACTCGGCCCATCCAAGACCCAGCAGGTGCTGTGATTAGATTCGAAGACTCGAGTGAACATGTGCTGGTCTTGTCCTCATCGATCTTAGTTGTGAGGTCAACCAGAGACCTCGGTGTGCTGGTCAACAGTCGCCTCACAGTGTGTGATCACGTGATCACGTCCCCGCTGTCTGTCAAGCTGCCTATTAAAACCTTTGTCAACTGCGTCCAGTCGCTCGCTCGTTAATGGTCGACGCTGTGAAGACCTTAGTCCAGCTGTTTGACGCACAGGGACTTCTGTAATTGTGTGCTGTACCATATCGCTGACAATCTGCTGTAGCACTTGCAGTCAGCACTGAACATGATGGCGCGGCTTGTTTCTGTTGATCGGCAACGGACCACATTTCGCAGATTTTCTGTGAGCTACACTGGCTTCCTGTGTGAAGGCATGTTGAGTACAAGTTAGCTCTGTTGACGAACAAGTGGCTGAATAACTTGACACCATCATACTTGGCTGACAACTGCCAGATTGTCGTGGAGATCAGTTACATGTTTTTTTTCTGTGGAGGCACACAGGAAGTAACTGTGTAAAAGTTAAAGAAAGCACGATGCTGAACATTTTGCCTTATTCTCGGGAAGGCCCCATTTTGCTGTTTTTTAAAATGAAAATTGGCGCTGATGTGATGATAACGCACACAAAACTCGGTTTAGATGTTGCGGAGTTCTGACTTTACCAAAATTGCCATTTGCCATAGAGAAGCTGTGTTGCCCTTACACTACCGTGCTACACTGTGATGACGTTGATTATCAGTCGAATGACATGTTGTGTACTGTGTATTTTGCTGTACAGAAGGACAATGACTATCAGCCATATGACATAGAACAAGTGCGACACATCGCATGGCAGTTGTGCAAGGCTGTCAAATGTATGTGTTGCTGCTTTGCCATAATAACCAGTTGTCTATGCTGTTCTGTACATACTGATACTGTATGTATTTGCATTTGTATGATGCAGTCATATGTAGTGGCCTTAGTTCCTCACTTTTTTGCACTATAATCCAGTCCTGTTTGTAAGCTACATTTCTGTTATGATGGGCATGGCACATGCAGCTACAAAGATGGTGACTTTACTTTTAATGACTGAACAGCCCCCACAGTGAAGGACGAAGGCAGCACAACGATATGCACAGGATGAAGACGCACAAGATGGTTACAAGTGTGCTGATTGTGGTGTATGGTGGTTGGTTGTTTTCCTCAACCTCATTAACTGCCTCATTGTTGTTGACTCTCACAGACTCACTGTTATTTCGTATCACAACATAAATAAACTTATTTTATATCAGACTGACAGGTGGAGGCATAATGCTTTCAACCAGTCCATTCATCTGTGCACCTGTTTATCTGTTACCAAATGTTTGAGCGCAGTATTTTGAAAATGACTGAACTGATTTTGATGCAAATTGGCACAAGTGGTCGACGGGACAGTGGCATGAAACGATCACTTAGGGGTCAGGAGGTCCGTGCTCGAGGTTACATAAGGCTGAAGATAGATTTGGAGGCATCATTCTCGACCCTCTTCAACTGAGTAGGTTTTCTCATTCATTTTTGCTTTTAACATTTCAGATGTTTTAAAGCAGTTGTGTTATAACGCAGCTGTGTGCTACTGTTACAAAATAAGCCTTGACTAACCCTCAAAAGACATAAAGTCCCTTGAAAGTCCTGAACATTGAAGCTGAACTTCCTTCGAAGTCCTTTAGTTTCAGTTTGTGCAACGTAAATTCAGTTCCATTGGCTTTCCGTACACAGCAGAAGAAGTGTGAGCTGACGTTGACGAATAGTTGATAATCACTCACGCCTCGAGTTTCTTTGACGTCTGTACTTGTTATTTTATGAGTATGTGAAGCATGACTAGTACGTAGTTGATAAATACCTTTTACTGGGCTGTGTCTTCTAGTGGTTTGTCTTGTGTATGTACAGTTCCTCACGTAATGACAGGTTTGACAGGACGGACTGAACGTTGTGTGTTGTGTGTACAGTTCTGCATGACAACCAGCTGACACACACTGATCTCAAGCCTGAAAACATTCTCTTTGTTAACTCTGATGCTGACGTGGTCTATGACCCACAGAAGGTGGGAACGAATACAACGGTTGGTGATTTCAGTGTTGACATTGATATGGTAGTCTTCTTCTTCTCGTATGTGTGTCATGAACCATAACTGGTCAGCCACGAAACAGCGTCTTCATCTGCAGAGTGTAGCCAAGATAAGCCACTATTCAGTTTTGTCAGGGGACAGGATTCGACAATGTGAGACATCGTCTGGGTCTCGCCACAAGGACACAGATCAGTGTCTGTATGTCGTCATTTCCTTCTGCAGGCACCACAGTGTCCCTGTTCCGTGTAAAAACGGTTCAGCAGAGACCTCTGTTGCTGAGAGAGGTTGAAACCCGGTTGCCGGATTGTGAGGATATGGTAGTGACTGCCGCTGACAGTGTTCTCAGTTGGCTAAATGTGACAGTGCTGACATTGATGATCTTGATGCTCAGCTGTCGTACCTCATCCAGTGTTAATACTTGGTGATTATAGTGCTCACAGTCATTGATGAGGTTGCTGTAGAACTGTAGACTTGTAGAGGATCTTTGTCTTTTGCTTCAGTGAAGCTTCTCTGTTCTCAATGATGATTCCACTACCTATCAACACCCAGGCACTGGCTGTCAATCTGCAGTAGACCTCAGCTCATCGTACCCGTCTCTGTTCCTAGATCTAGTATGGAAAGTCCATCAGGACTTGCATGGCAATGATCATTTCCCCATACTTATCCACTCTGTCGATGCTTCTCTGCCATTGCTATAAGTACTTGGAAGCTGTCTAAAGCTGACTTGTGTCTTTTCACTAAACAGGTCGAAGCAGAACTGCGCTTGGACAGCTTTACTGACGTAACGATTCAGTTACTAATATCCATTCCTAAAACCCAAACCTCACAAACATGGAAAACATAGCATCATCGCACACTTGTCTGGTAGCATAACAGTGTTTTAAGGATGGCTACTCAACCTGTGGAGAAGAGGAAATGTGACCCCTCTCAACCCTAAACCCCTTAAACAATCGTCAACAAATTTTGTACTCTTAACTACATCGCAGATGCCTATCCATGGTGCAAATTTTTGCCCCCTCCCTTCTGGGGTTTCTTCTGTCTGTATGTGTGAACTGTGCACTCCCCCTCCCCTGGTACGGCTATTTTTTTGGTCCCGTGTCGTCACCTGCAGCCAAGGCGACATATAGATTTTGATGCACAGTACATCAAAAGACATGCTTCTGCAGAATATGTGTCTTTTCAGAGTTAGAAGAACCAAATTTGATATCTAGACCCCGTTTTACCCCAAACCTGACAGTTTTGGGACCTGTTTTGATGGGACTGAAATTTTTTTTACTGAAAACTGTTTCACAATGTTTGTATCCCCATAAAAGTGATATAGTGAATAGGCAAATTTGGGTTTGGGATTCAGAATATGTAATTATTTTTGACCTACGAATAGGTTACGTGATACTGCACATGAGCAGTGCCAAATTTTTCATTAAAAAGTCGTAGGACATTACATGCATCATTTACTTGGCACATGGCCCACCTAGAATCATGAAATTTTGTAGATAAAGCTAGGCACTTTAAATTTGTTGGTAGGTGGATTGTGGCAAGTACTAGCCTACAAAAGATAAATTGGCCCTCAAGGGGGTCACATGACACACTTAAATTTGGGACTGTTCTTACTGTGTCTGGAAAGGCTGAAGGTAGCCATTTCAAATTTGATGTATATATTGTTAATCTCATCTACAAAGATGGTAAGTTTGGTAACTCGGGAGCACACTGACTTTACTACAAGATGAATTGCCCTGAGACAGAAATTAAAAAAAAAATTTTAATAGCAAATATAATTATTTAAAAAACTTACCACTTATGATGTTGAGTTTTCACATTAACTGAGTGTTGGTTGTTATTGACGGCTGTACAAATTGATTGACAGATCTCTGTCCAAGACTGCTGAGTGAACTGCCGTTGTGTGTCTGTGAGCTAGCATTGTAGCTGACATTTGGTTCAGTGTTTCATTTATGTAGCCATCCACTTTTAAGGATAATGTCACACAACTATAACAGCAAAAATCAAAAAGACTGGTAGCACATTGTAGTAATGTCAGTGTGCTCTGAACTCGCGGAGCACACTGACTTTACTACAATGTGCTGCCAAAGTAACAAGTAATTAAGTAAGTAACAAAGACAATTAATGTATTTGCAATGATGATGTCACTTTTCGGGCACGACAAAAAGGCGAAGTAATATCTCCTTTTCATTTTTGCTGTTTTTATGTTGTGTGGTGTCCTTAAATGCTGTTTTAAACTTTTCTTTTTGTTACAATTATCTAGTTTAATGATGAATATAAAGCTGAAGTACAAAAACAGGATGAACGCATAGAAGAAAGTTAAAAGTTTCTCTTAGAGCTGCAGATTTTGAAAACTATCCTGTTGTTTCGGCCAATAAAACAAAAGTAACAAGAACGTAGCTATCGCAAACAGATCGCGCATTTGTGCGTCAGCTGCACACACAATATGTTGACGGCATCTATAGGCATAAATATTACACCGTGACCTTGAAATGTTGGTTAAGGGTCACTCATGGTCACTGGAAACGGAACCATTGGATAGATATACACGACTTACTATTAGTTGAGTTATTAGATGTTGAATATTATTGTGACCTTGAAATGTGGGTTAGAGGTCACTCAAGATCATTGAAAGTGCTACCATTGGAAAGCTTGGGTACGGTTTCCTATTAGCCTTCCATAGTAACTGGCTGTATCTTTAGCCACTTCGGAGATATGCAGCATCAAAGAGTGGCCTGACCTTGAAATCTGGGTTTTGGGTTGTTCAAGGTCATTGAAAATGGCGCGGTTTGATAGACCATGTATGACTTTCTATTAGTCCGCCATTGTAACTCTAGCTCTATCTTGTACCATTTCCGAGTTATTTGACGTTGAATAATACCGTGACCTTGAAATGTGGCTTAGAGGTTACTCAAGGTCATGGAAACTGGTGCCATTCAAAAGCTTGAGTGCAGTTTCCTATTCGCCTTCTATAGTAACTATGGTCGTATCTGTAGCCGTTTGGGAGATATTTAGCATCAAAGAGTGGTGTGACCTTGAAAACAGGTCAGGGTTCATTCAAGGTTATTGGAAATGCGAAATAGGAATGCGTACGCGATCTATCAAAGGGTGATAGATCGCGTACGCATTCCTATTCGCTTTCCATAGTAATTATGGCACTATCTTGTATCGTTCACGGGATATGGCGACTTATTGGTAGAAAATCGCGAAATTTTTATACCCCACCTGTATTTAGAGCCCCGCTGGGGGTGACCTTGTCGGAATTTCGTGAAGATGTTTAATGTTGATAAAACTAGAATCATTGGGCTACTGTATGGTGAAAAAATAAACTATGACAATATGTTAAGCCATTTTCATCCAATACCGGAACGTTACGGACAGACAGAATTCCTATATCAATATCGCGCGTCAGTATGCTGACGCGCAATCAAAATGTTTGTAAAAAAGTTGCAAAACCATTTTGGCTTTTGGTCAGTGGGCTGTGGTGACAACTGAAGTAAAACAAAAATAAAACTGTTTTAATTTTAGTGATGATTACAACAGTGATAATAAAATTAAAATAAAACCTGTTTTACTTGTGTTTTATTATAGTGTTATTGTGGCCTCAAGCTGGAAATTAAGCTGTGCAATTGCAATGCCGTATTTATCATATTTTACAGTTGTTTTAGATGCAGATGAGCATCAAATGAAATGCAGAGATGTTTAAAACTAGAATAATTGAGGTTCACGGAGACGACTGTATAAGTATACTATTCATCTATTTCTGTTTTCCTTAATGGAAACTACATTGGTGTAGCTCAGAAGGGCTTTAGCTTTGTACTTTTATTTTGTACAGATGGCAGTGTAGATGCCTTTGAGACATAAGTCATACTTTATGTCCATTGTTGAGATTGGCGGCTTTGCTTTGTGTACTCAGAAGGCAGATTTTCGGCGAGTGAAGTCGTCAGCAATTCGACTGATCGATTTTGGTTCGGCGACGTTTGACCACGAACATCATAGCACAATTGTATCTACGCGGCATTATCGAGCACCTGAAGTGATTCTCGGTTGGTTCTCACTTGTTTCGCTGTTTCGTGATGATAGTTGCTGTTATCATGCAGCAGAGACCAGTCAGCAGTGTCATTTTGTTCAGTTAGTTCAAGTTTACAACGAGCCTAGCAGTACAAAAGGCAGTGAAACTGGCATCCTGTGAACTTTGAGTTCTGCATGGAGGAAAGGCAGGATATTTGGAGCTGTTGAATGTTGCCAGGGTAACGAACTTCACACTATTTACCTCAGGGTTGCCAGGGTAACAAACGCACACTGTTTAGCTCAGGGTTGGTAATGATCTACATAACAAAAACATATCGTCCTGTGAACAGACTGTGAATTGGTCATACTTGCCAAAGACGTTTGCAGTTAATGTTGAACGATGCTGCACCAACACTGGATCCTGCCAACAGTGAAGTACAGATCAGTGGAATGCTGCAGCTTGCTGAAAATTCGTCACACATTCTTCACTGTCTTATCTGTCAGAGACTTATCGTAAAGCTGTATACAGTTGTCATTTTTATCAAGGATTACAGACTCTTTACACTCTGTTCATATCAAACGTTTTGTGGCCCTGAACGGCCTTTTATGTGCTGAAAATACTCACTGAAAGGTCATCTAGCAAGGTCACTTGACCTCAGAAGAGAACGGAATTCACTGTACCAGAAGTATTCAAACTGTGTGGCAGTGTTGATATGGAGTGCCGCGTGCAGAGTTAAAAGTCCGGCATGAAAGTCTCGTGTTCTACTTAGCCACAACTTAACTCTGTTAGTAACCTGTCAGTAATGTGATAGTATGTGTCACAGTGTCTACACACTAGGCATTAATGGCCATAGTGTATATTTCATGAGATGTTCTGCAAGGCATTATAGGATATGTTGTCGTTTGTTGCATGTGTAGAGCTGGGCTGGTCACAGCCGTGTGATGTCTGGAGTGTTGGGTGTATTATATTTGAGCTGTACACTGGCTTCACACTGTTCCAGGTCGGCCTTCTTATGTCTGATTGACTTAGGTGATAGCCGTTGAAAAACCTGGTAAAGATCCGAGTTTGGCAGCTAACTACCGCCCAATCTCACTGCTGAGTGTGTGTTACAAGCTCCTGGAGCATCTTGCACTCCAGCGCATTTCTCCCACAG
>Ga0209339_1001065_pt1 | contig 11176 bp, 8 predicted proteins | sample OlaalgELextract3_FD_187376 | JGI IMG/M metagenome (GOLD analysis project Ga0209339, IMG submission 187376) | Olavius algarvensis symbiont microbial communities from Tuscany, Italy - Type A ELBA extract 3 (SPAdes) (version 2) | ecosystem: Host-associated > Annelida > Digestive system >...
CAGGATCCCTGGAAACGTAACGCCCCCATGAGCCGGGTGCTGAGGGCCGCCCCGCTCATACTCAATGAGCGGGGCAATATACTTACCAGCACAGAGACCGACGAACAACAAGGCCGACCCCCCAGACCGAAACCCCCCCACAGCACCCAGAAGAGCGAACCCCTTACCTGCAGTCTGTACTATAAACAGTCTGGAGGTTCATCGGGGTTCTCCCCGCCCGGACCAGCGTTCAGCCTACAGAGAGAATATCTCTCTGTAGTTACTGGGAGGGACCGCTGGGAGGTAGCTGGTCCGGACTTCCGTGGTTAAGCTATACCAGCAGGGGGAGAAAACCTAAAAATACGGTTTCTCACCTCTTCGCTCCAAAGACCTAGCTGGTGCCTTGAATCAAGACTTACGCATCACCACTGCTTTTCCCCCCGTCCCATTGTCCTGTCAAACCAAAAAAGAAAATGCAAAAAATCAAAACAGCAGCAAAGATATCACATCCAACAAAAATATATTATGGAGCTAATGCTGCACAATTATGATTAACATTTGCGATCTGTTTTGTTTTGACCTCATAAGTGAAATAAAAATATATTTATAAATTCGTCTTGGGTCGAAGGGTGTCGCCATTGTGCAGTGGGATATCTGCTGGGCAAAATTGTGCTGGACGTCATGTGACATCACACGTGCAAAACATTATTGCTGACTGATAAAGAAACATAAAAATTACCTTTAACAATCCAATTTTTTCTCGGCAGTGGCATCTAAGTCATGCAAAATGCACTCACGTTACTATATAATAAGCTTATTTTTGTACTTGTCAGGATTTCTGTCTTTCCAAAAAATTACGGTATTATTCCACTGTCAGACTGAAAACTTTACACACAAACCATCCACGGACCACATGTGACGTCATGCGATCATTATGCAGCTGGATGGAAGCAGTGTGCTTTCAATCAGTCAGTTAAACGTCGTAACAAATTTTAATTTCGTTCGTTTTATATCATCTCATCTCTAAGCAAGCTGTGTTGTGCAGTATTGTTATTGTAATACATCTGCCTCTCAGCTGACGCAATCATTGTGGACACTTTGTCTTCCCTTTAACCTTCTTTGAAACGTGGAAGAGCTTGTGAGAGTAATCTGTTTCGCTGTACCTGTGTATATAGTCCCATCGTCTTACACAGTCTCTCATGGCATGGTTAGAAGCGACAAAATAAATCCTCATCAGAGCAGTTTTGCTTATGTGGCTCTAAGAACTAAACTGCAAGCATGTATTTATTGTATTGTCTTGTAGTTTACTTTTCAGCGGTCGTGTGAAGTTGTTTGTGTTTGTGCTAATATTGTTTTCAGATATTGTCTTGACTGTTACAAGGAGTCCTAGGCGAGATGGCTAGCGAGCTGGAGCAGTTGCGTCAGGAAGCGGAGCAGCTGAAGAATCAGATTCGCGTAAGAAATACCTGCCGTACATTTTACATTGATAACAGCTTCCTTATGGAACATCTTAACAGCTTCATTATTGACTCACCAATGCAGGCTGAGTGCAGCGTGCTCCAAGCTGCCTAGCTTACATGGGATGTAGGTCACCACGACCTAAGCAGGACAATCACCCGACTCTGACCTGGCTTTATTGTAATAGCTCACTCAAATACATTCGACCCTTGTTGTTCTTGAGTGCCATAGATTGTTACTGATTACAGAGATCATTGTCAAACACTCTTACCTGTCCCAGAGCGTGTGCACTGATAAGCTTTAACTAATAAACAGCATAGATCTGGAGTTGAGCTTAGGTCTGCATCAGCCACAGGGTGACCACTTGTCTGGAAAACCTGGAAATGTCAGGGAATTTGACAGCTGTCAGGGAAATGTCAGGGATTTTACTGAAAATCAGGGAAATGTTGGAATTGTCAGGGAAAAAATCTTGTTAGGGTAAAGTTGCCTAAAACTCTTTATTGTAAACTGCATATTTGTGTCCATACAGGTAATTAGTAGGAGTCTGTTGTGTCTTAAATGTTAAGTATATGGTTTTGGATCATGTACTGTTGCATTCCTACCCCCACTACTGACAATAACACTAGTATGGGCATGACGTGAGTAATACTTAATATGCCGAGTCCCGTGGAGGAGTGCCGCTAGCCGTCAGGGAAATGTCAGGGAATCATCAGGGAATTTCACATTGTCTGGACAGTGGTCACCATAAAGCATGCAAACCCGGCTGTGTTTTGGGTAAACCCAAGTTTCATCCCTAACCTAACTGTAGTGCAAGGCCTTAACCACTAAGCCACCGGGACAGACTGAAATGCAGTTCTGTAGCATCAGCTTTTAAAAACTTATAGACGTCATTAACAGTTGGTAAATCGAGTTTAATTAGTTGTTTCGGTTTGTTAAATGTGGAACCAGAAGGTTAACATTAGCTAATTTAAAACCGTGGGTGGTCATATGATACCTCCACATTTGTTGCATAGTAGCACTGGTTTGATGTTGATTCAAATTTTTTGTCGTATCCTGCTCCCTGGTCTCTGGTCCAATTCTGTCCAAAATGTAATCAGTCCATCTTTTGGTAGTAGTGACTACCTCACGCGTAGTTCATTGAATTTCATTCTATAATTGCTTATATATGTAATGTTAATGCAAGTCTGAAAGGAAGGAAAACAAAAAGCTGGTTTGCTTTATCGAGCTTTATTATGTGGCATGATATCAGTTTCAGGGTAGTGATGCATCTTGCGTATTGGATGAAAATAGTTACATTGTGACAGATTGTTATTTTAATTTATTGTTGCTATGTTGCTTCCAGGAAGCGCGGAAGGCAACAGCAGACACTTCACTCTCACAAGCTGCTAATAATGTGGAGCCAATCGGCCGTATACAGATGCGTACTCGACGCACTTTGCGTGGCCATCTTGCCAAGATCTATGCCATGCACTGGGGCTCTGACTCCCGGTAACACTTTATATGTATTGTGGCCCTTTTTCCAAGACAACTTTGGCGAGCTGGTGGTACCCAAAAAGACTTGCCGGTTCTGGACTTTAATGGCCTCTTGTTGGTAGCTGGAACTGTCCCACTCTCACCTCTCACAGTGTGACTGCTAACTGGCTTGCAGCAGCCATGCAGGCAGGAGAGAGAACTCAAAGAGTCCCACCCAAAGATTTTACACCGGATGCCGTTCCTGCCACAATCCTTCCAATTTACCTTGGCTTGGGACTGGCCCACAGTGTATGGTATTGCACATTCCATCGCTTGGTTGTGCTTTATATATAAAACCTGTGGCTAAAAGAACCAGGGCTATAGGGCTAAGGCTGTAAAAGTAATAACGTTAACTTGATACATTATTGCAAAGAGTAATTGTGAGTAAAAATGTTAATGTTAGAATTCTTTCTGTTAACGCCATTTACTTTACTCGGATTATCTCTTCAAATGATCATTTTTTTGAATTACAGAACACGACATCATGTCATTTAACTTACTGAACATATATTATTTCCCATTTGATAAATACACTGCTGTCTTAAAGATGTAGGCTGAAGCAATGTTTAGCTTTTGACAAAGTGACATGTGTATGTATATATTATATGACTAACACTAACAGTTATATTATGAAATGTCTTTTATTGTGTACAGATTTAAGAAATGTTTACTTGTGTACACAAACTATGTACAGTTTTCTCTGATATGCCACTATTGTTTAGGCATCAGAAAAGGCATTGGACCTGTAAAACATCCCACTGTAGAATCTCCAAAGATGTCCTTGGAGAATATGGGCACCTCGCCTCACCTGTACATGGTGGCACACATTAAAATACCCCAGCGGTAGATTTGCAATATCTTGGCAACATCGGCATAAAATTTTGTGACCATTTTCACAAAATTAAAAGTTAACTGATTGAGAACAAATCCACAGAATCCTGTTTTTGTAACTCTGAAAAAAAAAACAAATTTGCAGTATCTGTGAACGATACAGACCACACACACAATATTATTACATAAACTTGGGCTACCACTACACTACAATAAAAATTAATTTTCAAATTTTGCAGTCTTTTTTTGTGATAACCTGCCGGTGTGTTACTGCGGCAAGGAGCACTTCATTGAAGAAGAAGGAAAGGTGAAAGCCAAATATATGTGAAAAGTTTGCTTACAAGTCTTGTTGCAGCAGACTAACACACTGAAAGTAGTTCTTCAGTCGATCTGGAACGATTTGCTGCATGATCCCATTGTCCGATCCATTCCGAGTTTCAACAGAGCATGCATCAGTGCCAGTGATGAACCTTTTGAATACCTAATGTGACTAACTGCAATTTGTTGCTACAACATGCTGCATCAGTTGTTAAACATCAACAGCTTGACGACATTACTGCATTGTTTTATGTTGTAAATGTCTCAAATGTCTTACAACATTTTCTTGGTGCTTTTAACAAACTTACAGGTACATGTAAAATTATGCAGTTCATTAGTAATATGCATCTCAGTTATTCAATTCCCTGTCTACTATATATGTATTTACAGGAACTTGGTATCCGCATCTCAAGATGGCAAATTAATAGTTTGGGATGGTTACACAACAAATAAGGTACTGACTGATATCACTGTTCAGCTGTTGTATAAATGTGTATTTGTATTGGCTTAGTGTTGAACAGTTTAGATGTTTATATGATTAAAATCATTCATAAAATTCAGCTGGCAGCCAGGCAATTTTTTATTGTAGTGTAGTGGTAGCCCAAGTTTATGTAATAATATTGTGTGTGTGGTCTGTATCGTTCACAGATACATGCGATACCTCTGCGCTCAAGCTGGGTTATGACATGTGCCTATGCGCCATCAGGAAATTTTGTCGCATGCGGCGGCCTTGACAACATCTGCTCGATCTACAGTCTGAAGACGCGTGAAGGTAACGTCCGTGTGAGCCGTGAGCTGTCTGGACACAACGGTTACTTGTCGTGCTGCCGCTTCCTTGACGACAATCAGATAGTCACTAGCTCCGGAGATATGACCTGGTATGTTGTCAGGCGCTGTCAGTATGTATTCAAACAGCTTCATAACTGTGCTCAACAAATGGCACGTGGTATGGCATATCTGGTAGTAATGAAAATCAATTACATAATTGCTTATTCCCGGGACTGAGAATTCCTGGTTCGGGATCGTGGATTCCTGGGATCCTTATGGGTCTCAAGGGATAGTTGACTGCCTATACCTATAGCACCTATATTGCCAGCAGTGGCCTCATTATCTGTAATCCGCACGTGTGAGAAATTCGCCGCTGCTCTGCCGCTGTCCGGTCTTCACTTTGCTTATATGCATGCTATAGCTAGAGACAGCGGTGTTGAGGTACCAACGATATAGGCAGACAACATGTGAACAACTCGAACAGCACCTTGACAAGACCGACAATGCAGACAAATGCCAGTAATTGTTGACATCATAAAAGATGGCACCGGCGACAGAGACCACCCGCAACACGATTTCACAGGGAACTGCCATGGTCTTTCACAGGGCTGGTCAACTAGGGTCAGGCAATTACACGATGCGCACCTTGACAAGACCGACAATGCAGACAATGCAATCTGGCTGGCGCATTGTTTGTGGCATGTAACGAAGTGTACTGCTGCATGGATGACAGTTTTTAAATTTTGTTTGTGGTGTCATTTTTCAATACTCGACTTCAAGAATTTCAATTCTCGTGCAAGAAAAAATTCCGCAACTTGTCTTGATCAAGACTTGTTAGACATCCCGAGCTAGCAATTAGGTTACTTCTCTGCAGCTGTCCGATAAAGATCTTGCCAGTTAGAACGTGAGTCATAAAAATCAGATGCAGCTGGTTGTGTTTATCAGTTCTGCTCAGTCTCCACCTGAACCCCTCAATTCACGGTGTGTCACTATACCACTGCCACCACAGGAGGCAGGTGATTAAGTTGTTGTCCCTATTACCAGCTGTGACACTTGCCAACCACAGTGACACACACAATCTCGGGGGTATCTGCATCGCCCGTAGTATGGCCGATATCATTGCACACACAGACCACCCACTATTAGTCTGTCTATTCGATGGCTGCTGCCTTGGCCCTCCAGTAATTACGTCGCCCACCCACGACGACTAGTAATGTTGTGTAACCAGTGCTGGCTGTATGCCGATGGTGGAGATGGGTGAGAGCATCTGTGTCTAAATACCAGTAGCCGTGAAGTCGTGATACCATTTCGGGAATGATTTCTGGTATTTTCACTTCCAGGATCGGATCCCGTGGGAAACGGGTCTCATGAGCAACCCTTAATTCACCGACTGTTGCTATTTCTGTCATTGCTATCACATCCTGTGATAGATGTTGCTAGGTTCTGGTGCGTAGAGTCCTAAAGTGTGTGGCAGATATCTGTGGTTATTGTTGGTGGTGTGAATTACAGTGCACTGTGGGACATCGAGACTGGACAACAGACAACATCATTCAATGGTCATACCGGAGATGTGATGAGTCTGAGTTTGTCGCCTGATACAAGAAGTTTTGTGTCAGGAGCATGTGATGCCTCGGCGAAGGTCATTTACTTATCTGTCAATAATAGTAATAAGTAACACCACGCACTGTGAATCTTGCCCCTCGTAGATCGTTGTGGCCAAAGAAATACTTACTGTTTGCCATTTAGAGGTGATAGTTGCATCCTAGTATGGTGATTGGGCATGGGCATGGCACATTTGTTGTTTTGATGCATTGTCTGCTTAGCCCAATTGTAATGGCAGCATTTTGGTAGGGATGTGCAGAATAGATTTTTTTATTTCGGTTGCATTTTGGTTCAATTTTTTTGAAAAAAAAACACGGATTTGGTTCCAACAAGATGCGGTTCGGTTCGGATGTTATAGTTAAATTAGTTATTCACTACCGGGGGATACTCGTGTAATAGCTGAGTAGTTAATTTACAGCAAATATTACAGCGACAGTGGATGAACGTGACTTTGACGTCACCGACAACAATGACAGCAAGTGAATAATGTAATTGTATTCTAAAATCTATATGCTAAACTCTGTTTAGGTCGTGTTTTAAAACGTTCTTTATCTGCACATTTAATGCAAGTAAAGTTACTTTTATTCGCTTTTTATTCGAATGGCAGATTGCACGCAGTTTCTGTCGGAAAACTCTCTGAATGGATGTAAAAGTTTTGGACGGTTTGGTTTTTTAAAAACCAAATCCGAACAGAATTTTGGTTTTCCGCACATCACTACATTTTGGCTCGGTGCATGTGCCCTAAGACCTAATATGTGCCTTTACATTTCTTTGGTCCAATGATGTGGATTTTTTGTTCATTTTGGCCCAGAATTTAACCATGTCATCTGTAGGCCATTCCAAATCCTAAGAATTTCATGATTATGGCAAGTTTACAGGCACTAATAGAGTTACAGATGCAGGTGACTGAAAACAATGCCTTCAGTTAATAGTGCAAATTTTTAATCGATTGTGTTCGATTAAATTAGAGAAAAGCATTGCCAGTTCTATTGGTGCTTGTGATCTGTTGCAGTTGTGGGATATTCGAGATGGAATGTGTAAGCAGACATTTTCTGGACACGAGTCTGACATAAACGCGATAACAGTGAGTACATGTATTTAACTACATTACTGTGGGTAGGATCTAGGAAATTCCTGTTGTGATAGTTATTGATTTAGTGCTACCTGCAAAATCACAATCTTGGTTCGTGTTTTTCTGACAAACCTGTTAGATCATAGCACCCAAAGCCCCCGCACCTGTGACAAAAAGTGTCACCACCGGAATCATCCCAAAAAATGGCGTCCGTAGATAAGTAGTATCTCGGAGATAACCGCTTGTTATTTGATCGTGAACTTCAACTTTAACTTGACATTAATACGTTGCGGCAATTAAATATTCTTTGTGCAAGCAATCGAAATATTGCCAAAAATTAGCGCATTTAAACAATGTTACTTACATTAGCAGGAACTTGTTTTCTGTGTGCGCGATACTGCGAGGTAGCTGTTAAGTGGCATATTCCTCTGCCCAATAGCAGCTTGTCTTTCGAAGTGTCCGCCATTTTTTGGGATGATAATTTTGATGACATTCATGTGTACACTAAAGACGGCCACTCTGCTCTCTAGGAATTTTATTAGTATCTCTGATAGCACCCATTGGTTTGCACTGCTGATTCTCGGTTTTGGTATTTCGCAAATGTACACAATGTTTACAAACCGACCAATTTGAACCAAACTTGGCCAGCACATAGACGACGTTTTCGAGAAGCAAATGTGACTATTTGGCGAGTAGGAAATTCCGATAACTCGTTTTACTTTCTTTTTTGCCCAGAGCGAAAAACCCAATTTTTTTCTTACAGGGTAAAAATTTGATGTCCCCTTTTGACCATTTCCAGAGGCCAATGCACCCCAGCGGAAGGCCGCACAAAAATTGGGGGTAGCCCTCAGAAATGTTGCCCCATGGGGACAAAATTTGTGACATAGCCTATTGGCCAAATTGTACAACATGGGGACAAACTACTAGTACTGTTATACTTTGGCATCTCCCCAGAGCAGGGCAACCCACCCCACCACTTTTGACATCCTTTGAAATCTGAAATCCGGTAATTACGGACTAATTAATGCAAACACCATGCTGAAGTTAGAAGTGTGCTAATGCTGCCAAAATAAGGTGAGCTGAAGCGTAAACACTGATGTGGGTAAGCTGGGATTGTCCGATCAGAAATAATTGCGTGTTGGCTTTGAACTCTGTACAAAACCATAATATGTTGGTTGCATGTCATTATCCTCACTCACTGGCTATCTGATGTAGATGGCCCCCTGCAATAAACTGCTCGGATTTCCTCACTATTCCCCTCCCCTTTTATAGCACTGCGGCTACTGCCTCCACATTTCTGTGGACACATTATTAATGAATGCCGTGACTTCGTAAGACGAGAAGTGCTGAATTTGAAGTTAGCAAATTCAAAGTTTGCAGATTCCACATGCATTTTAAATCTGTAATTGTCATTTAAGCTACAGACACACATGACACAATCCTTTGTTATACTGTTAGCAGACAGTTGCAGTGACACGTTCGAGTAGTGGTTACTGCATTGTACCATTATGGTCCGTTCTGTTCTCTGTCTGATGTTCGATATCTGTAAACACGACTTTTGCAAGAAGGCATTGTTCGATTTCCATGAAACTTTGGGGTGTTTATTGGTACTGCTGATTGCAGAATGTAAAATTCTCACTCTAACCCTCGTTCTTACAAAATTTAACCAAAAAAATGACATTTTGGGCCTATTCTCCAAATTTGTGTCACTCGCATTTAGAAGTGAGAGCATATACAGTAAAGGTAAAGGTCTGGACACTTGCTATAGCACCACTTACATGAGTCAGACTCGTGACCAGCAGCTCTTTACAGTCTTGGAAGTGGCAGCTGATTGGCATTTGCCAATGGTGCCTAGCGTATTATGTGGCCATCCATTGCCCGTGCTAACGGACAGTTGGACCCACGGTGCAGCCAGCAGACACACCATCGCCCCAATCAGCCACACTAGGCCTTCACCCAGTAGTCGTAGCTACTACTCATTTCCCGTCCCGTAAATCTGTGAGGATCGTTTGTGCAGCTATTTATGATGAATATTTTGGCCACATAGTTTTTGCTATCGGATCAAAAATGTGAGAGGAGATAGACAGGTATGGTGTGGGTATTCAGCTACCCATATGCGTATTACGGTTGACAGATGGCGCCACCAGTTATACATGCTGATTTATTTTGACAGCTTGATTTCCTAGGCCTGTATGGCATTTCTTCACAGACAGGCACAAGACAGACAATAATGGTGCTTGCAGTAACCTCATCACCTGTCGGCTTGTCTGATAATTACTTCTGTTTGCTAATGATACTTTGCTACGATGTAGTCTAGCAGTGACATATTGTTCTGAACTGTATTATTCGTCTGCTGATGTTGTGTGATTTCAGTTTTTTCCAAGTGGATTTGCCTTTGCGACGGGTTCGGACGATGCCACTTGCCGGCTGTTCGACATTCGCTCTGACCAGGAGATAGGCATGTACTCGCACGACAACATCATCTGTGGCATCACGTCGGTGGCATTCTCAAAGAGCGGCCGACTCATGATGGGTGGATACGACGACTTCAACTGTAATGTGTGGGATACACTGAAGCAGGATCGGGCAGGTAATTTCACACGTTGCTTTTGCATTGATTGCTTGTAATTTGTGACTGCTTTTGTATTGGTATGATATGTGTTGTGAAGCAGTTCTAATGCTGTTGCTTTGCAATTATTTAAAAATTTAGCCTAGGGGCATCCATTTATGACGTCCACACAATTTCAGCAAAATTTGACTCTTTCCTCCCTCCTGTCCATATGCATCCACATTAGCCTTAACCCCTCCTCTCCCCATTGTGGCTGTCCACAAAATTTTAACTTTGTCTGGTAAAGAAGTCTGCATTCGTGAAAACTGAATCACTGATGCGGACCATGAAATATATCTAGACAAAGATATTAAGTTGTTTGCATGATGTGACGTCTGGGATGCTTCTTGAACTGTCTCTTCCTAGCACTGACTGACACAATTCGTTGTCAAAATACTTGTGTTTTTTGACCTGGTGCAATGCAGCCTGCAATGAGACTATATAATTGGTGTAAAGCTGTAACGATGCCCACCAATATTTTCATTGTCTAATTTAGTTAGCGCTGGCTGGCTAGTTAGAATGTGTATTAATGTATACAGCTCCTTTAATTGCTGGCACTAATAGGAGGCCTATTTGTTGCATGCTAGCTATGCGTTGAAGGACAGTCACTACCATTGATCATCCATTATTGATTTTACTGAGGATCAACAACTGATGTCTGAAAATTTACATACTATGATTTATCATAACGGAATATCAGCTGAAGGCGATTTGACCAATGAGGACGAAGAACTATTGGTCACGTGACATTGATTGATTGATAAAGTTGAACTGGTCTAATTGACCATTTTGAATATATGGTGATAAAGTCACCGTTTCTGTGATATAGACTTTAAAGAAGTCGTTATATAAACTCTGATAGTTAGATCAGACAGTTGTGATTGATGGTGCGGAAGAGTATCGCGCTGAGCCGGGTTCAGAGAGAACCGCCGGTGATCAGACGCATATCTTTACCCGTCGACGGTGATCGGAGATCGTGGTTGAAGTCGTGACGTGTTCATGTTAAAGATCGCCTCCAGGTGGCAATC
>Ga0209339_1001066_pt1 | contig 11175 bp, 7 predicted proteins | sample OlaalgELextract3_FD_187376 | JGI IMG/M metagenome (GOLD analysis project Ga0209339, IMG submission 187376) | Olavius algarvensis symbiont microbial communities from Tuscany, Italy - Type A ELBA extract 3 (SPAdes) (version 2) | ecosystem: Host-associated > Annelida > Digestive system >...
AGTTTTAGGGAACTAGGCCTATAAAAGGAGTGATTTTAGTAGTACTTATATCAAAAAAAGTCAAGTAGTATTTTATCTTATCATGCTGATATAATGAGAATTTTTACGTTTATGCGTCCACTCTATAGATAATTCTCCTCCCGGGAAAATCCCCCATGAAAATGAGGGTTTTCCACTATGGACAAGCCCGCAGGAATTTGAGAGAAGGCCTATTTTCGAATCAGTGTGGATTTGACTTCGCTTCTAAATCACAAAAGAAAGAAATCCACCGTGGGGTTTTCAATATGTTTAATTTTCGGAGTATTGGGCTACTGGCGTCTTGGCGTATTGGCGAGAGGATTGATGTCCTTATTTGTTAAACCGGTGGTTAAACAGAGTATCTTTTTGTTATTTTCCTGTCATTCCCGCGAAGGGGGAATCCGTTAAAATTTGGTGCGTTTGCTGGATTCCGGTTCTCCGCTCCGCTGCAGCCGGTCGAAGATCCCGGATGACTTTAGCGGGGAATGACGTAATTTGTCGCCGGCTTAATAGTACGCCTGGACTCCGGCACTTCAATACTCCAAGATCGAAACTTATCAATAACTTCATGCAATCTTAAAATTGCCTTTATATTTATTAAACGTCCGCTAATTATAGACCAATGGATCAATCATGGCTTCGAACTTTAAAATCTTTGTGACTAAAAAAAACGATCTCCTGCATGTAAAACTCATCGGAGAATTCGACGGATCATCGGCTTTGGAACTGATAAACCTGTTGAAAGAGCATTGCCGCAATAACGGTGAGATCGTGATTCATACTGGAGATTTATTTGCCATCCATCCCTTCGGTCGCCAGGTATTCCAAAATGAGAGTCACATTTTGCACCAGAAATCGGCTAAAATCATTTTTACCGGGGAACACGCCATTAAACTCGCCCCCCGCTGGTGTCGGTCGCTTCCCTGAGTTCTCGATCACCTCCTGTGAAACTACATTGGAATGTCGAATGTCGAATGTCGAATGACGAATGATGGATTCGCTTCGCTCTGACTATTTTAGTTAGAATTAAATCGATAGAATACCTTACTTCGAAATTCATGAATCCTTGTTCGATATTCGATATTCGCTTTTTCGAAGTTTCTTTTATTGATCAGACTGGCCGTTCTTTTGGCCAGAGGCAGCGCTCTTGTGAAACTACATCTACATTAACCCCAAGAAAGGGATTTTAAATCGTGCTCGTACTCGTACTCGTGCTCGTCCTCGGGTTTGAAAGCGGCTCAAAAGCTTCGAGGACGAGCACGAGGACGAGGACGAGGACGAAACGGCCAATGAGTTCATCGGAAACTGCGTAAATTGGGCGCAGTTTTTTTCCGATCAGACTGGACGCCTGCGGCCAGCGGCCGCGCTCCTTTGAAACTACACCGTTTATTACAAAAATGTAGTTTCTTTTCTCTGATCAGACTGGCCGTTTTTTTTGGCCAGAGGCCGCACTCGTGTGAAACTAAAATTCAAAATCTGGAGTTGATTCTATTTTAGGTTAGGTTGCCATTGTAGGTTGGGTTGAGCCGACTCCAGGAATTGTTGGGTTTCGTTACACTCAACCCAACCTACATTTTTGCGGTGCTATTACGAAATGCGAAACCCAACATCAGCCGATATCGGAACCGATTCTCAAAAGTTTCTTTTATTAATCAGACCGGCTGTCCTTTAGCCGGAGGCAGCGCTCGTGTGCAAAGCGGCAAAATAATAGTATTGACTAGTTTTTAAACATGTGCCATGTAATTTTGTGCAATTAATTTATATATTAAATTAATTTCACAAAACCATCGGCAGGAGATTCGTCCCCCACTGCCGCATATTCTACCCAATGTCCTACAGGCGTCTAACCATAAGCAAAAGGAGGTTTCGCATGAAAAAGCTTTTAAAGGGTTTCTGTTTTATCATTTTCGCGGTTGCCGTGCTGGGTGTCATGGGCGGCCTCGCCGTCGCGAAAACCTTGACCGTCGGTGTGAGCTGGTCGAATTTTCAGGAAGAGCGTTGGAAAACCGACGAAGCGGCCATGAAGGCCCAGTTGGAGCAACTGGGCGCGAAATATATCAGTGCCGACGCCCAGGCCGATTCATCCAAGCAAATATCCGATGTTGAAAATTTGATTGCCCGGGGCTGCGACGCGTTGATAATCCTGGCTTACGATGCGGATGCCATTTCACCGGCCATCTCACGGGCCAAGGCCGAAGGCATTCCGGTCGTGGGCTATGATCGTCTGATCGAAGATCCCTATGCATTTTATTTGACTTTTGACAACAAGGAAGTCGGCCGGCTGCAGGCTCGCGAGGTTTTTAAAGTCAAACCCGAAGGCAACTATGTTTTTATCAAGGGTTCATCGACGGACCCCAATGCTGATTTTCTGCATGCCGGGCAGCTCGAGGTTTTGAAGGAAGCCATGGATGCCGGCAAAATCAAAAACGTGGGTGAGCAGTACACCGACGGGTGGAAACCCGAAGTCGCCCAAAGGAATATGGAGCAGATCCTGACCGCCAACAACAATAAAGTCGATGCAGTGGTCGCATCCAACGACGGCACCGCCGGCGGTGTGGTGGCGGCGCTGACGGCCCAGGGCATGGAGGGCATCACGCCGGTGTCGGGCCAGGACGGCGACCACGCCGCGTTGAACCGGGTGGCCCGGGGCACCCAGACCGTGTCGGTCTGGAAAGACGCCCGTGAGCTGGGCAAAGCCGCGGCCGATATCGCCGTGGCCCTGGCCAACGGCGAAAAGGTCAGCAATGCCATCAAGTGGTCGGGTGGGCCCAAGGGGGTTGAAATGGATTCCATTCTGTTGAAGCCGGTGCCCATCACCCGGGCTAATCTGAACATTGTGATCGAAGCCGGCTGGGTTGATAAGCAGGTGGTTTGCCAGGGTGTCGGCAGCATGGCCCCGGGCGCCTGCAATTAGTTGGTTTGCGGCGGGCGGAACTAATCCCCGCCCTCTACCTGACAGGTTGATTTAATGATCGTAGGGGCGGGCTTTACGCCCGACCGTTTCCCGACACCCGAAACCTCTTATGAAACTACCATGAAATGACTATTGAATAATGAATAATGAATAATGATGGATTCGCTTCGCTCAGTCGATTTAAAATAGATAGAATACATTATTCGACGTTCGATGTTGCGCGTTCGATGTTCGACGTTCATTAGTTTCTTCTCATTGATCAGACTGGCCGTTCTATTGGCCAGAGGCCGCGCTCGTGTGAAACTACAATTATATTAACCCTAAAACAGGGTAGTCAAATCGTCCTCGTCCTCGTCCTCGTCCTCGGGTTTGAAAGCGGCTCAAAAGCTTCGAGGACGAGCACGAGGACGAGGACGAGGACGAAACAGCCAATGAGTTCATCGGAAACTGCGTAAATTTGGCGCAGTTTCTTTTCCGATCTTCAATCTTCAATCTTCAATTCCGGCTTGCCCGGGTTTGGGTTCTGTTAATCTTAGCGGAGTCAGTCCATGTCCAATAATGTGCCGCAGGCATCGGAGAAAGAGCGCGTGCTAAGGCGTCTTCTCCAACGGATCGATATCGATAATCGGATGCTGGCCATGATCATCGCCCTGCTGGTGATCTGGGTGGTGCTCAATATCCTGACCGGTGGGATTTTTCTCACTGCCCGCAATATGTACAACCTGGCGGTGCAGTCAAGTGTCGTGGGGATCATGGCGACAGGCATGGTCCTCGTGATCGTGTGCCGCCACATCGATCTGTCGGTTGGATCGCTGCTGGGATTCACGGGGATGGTCATTGCCTATCTGCAGGTGCACGTGTTCCCGCTCGGCGCTTCCTGGAACTGGCCCTTGACGATTCTTTGCGGATTGGTTCTGGGCGGGCTCGTGGGATTGTGGCAGGGCTGGTGGATCGCCTACCGGGGGATTCCCTCCTTTGTCACCACCCTGGCCGGGCTGCTGATGTTTCGCGGAGCCGCCTATCTGGTCACCGATGGCCGCACCGTGGCGCCCATGGACAAAACTTACCAAATCCTGGGCGGCGGCATCGACGGCTCGATCGGGGCGACCTGGAGTTGGATTTTGGCCGGGGTGGCGATCGCCTGGATGCTGATCAACACGATCATGGTCCGCCGCAGCTACCGCAAGTACGATTTCAAGGTAAAGCCGCTGGCGGTCCAGTTTTTTTTGTTGGCCATCGGCGTCGCGCTGGTCTGCGGCTTTGTGCTGGTCATGAATTCCTATTACAAACCCCGCACCGAGATTCCACGCGGCATTCCCGTGCCGGTGCTGATCATGATCCTGGTTGTGGTGGGGATGAGCCTGCTGTCTAAAATCACCCGCTTCGGCCGCTATGTGTTCGCCATCGGCGGCAACCCGGAAGCGGCTGAACTATCGGGTATTGCCGTAAAAAGGATCACGGCTCTCGTGTTTATGGTCATGGGCATTCTGAGCGGAGTGGCCGCCGTTATTACGACGGCGCGTTTGAATGCCGGCGCGAATTCCATGGGGATGCTGGCCGAACTGAATGTGATTGCGGCCGCGGTGATCGGTGGAACTTCATTGGCCGGCGGGCAGGGCACCATCACCGGTGCCATCCTGGGGGCGGTGATCATGCAAAGCCTGGACAATGGCATGGTGTTGCTGGGCATCTCCAGCGCCATGCGTCAGCTGGTTATCGGTGCGGTTTTGATTCTCGCCGTTTGGTTCGACGTGGTATATAACAAAAAAAGACGCTAATCACTTTCCGAGACTAAGATTGGAAAGTGGCTCTATGGCGGCAGCCAAGCCGAATTTAGCAGGTTTAGGTTTCAGGTGTCAGGTTTCGGGTGTCAGATGACAGAGGACAGATGACAGATGACAGAGGACAGATGACAGAGGACAGAGGGCAGATGACAGAGGACAGATGACTGCGGTCAGATGTTCGTCTCTGTACCTACAACTTAACACCTCTTATGAAACTACATTGGAATGACGAATGCCGAATGCCGAATGACGAATGGTGGAGTCGCTTCGCTCAGTCATTTTAAACTTGGCAGAATACATTGTTCGATGTTGGGCGTTGGATGTTCGACGTTCATTAGTTTCTTTTCTGATCAGATTGACTGTCCTTTAGCCGGAGGCATCGCTCTTATGAAACTACACATATTCAAAACCACTCAGATAAAAGTTAAAGGTTTGTGGGAGTGGCCTCCGGCCACGATTACCCACCCGGGTAATCGCGGTTGAAAACCGCTCCCACGATCTATGAACGCACGATTTTCTGATGAAGTTTCTTATCCGATCAGACCGGCTGTCCTTTAGCCGGAGGCCGCGCTCGTGGGAAACTTCAAATAGTTGAAGGGATGTGGAATGGATTCGATTTTGATTATTTTTATTTAGACAGGAATTACCAGTCTTCGCTGCGCTACGCCCCGGCACGCAGGACAATCAGGAATCTTTTCGCCTGCTGCGAGGGGCCTTTCGGCCGAAGGCCTCATTATCCTGACGATCCTGTTGATCCTGTCCAATTATTTTTTTTTAAATATGAATCCATTCCTCTTTTTCTTTCAAATTTTAAAGCTTTTATTTGATCAGACTGGCCGTTTTTCTGGCATACCGCGGCGCTGACACCTGACACCTGAAACCTGGATAGCTTGGGCTAAAGTTAAAGTATCAACAATCTTAATTTACATCCGGCATTACGGAGTAGCAGAATGGGCCAGACGCCTCTCGTCGAAATGAATAATATCCACAAGCGATTTGGCGGTGTGCACGCCGTCAACGGGGTGAGCATCGACCTCAACCCGGGCGAAGTCGTCGGTGTGCTGGGGCACAACGGGGCGGGCAAAACCGTATTGATGAAAACCCTTTCCGGCGCCATTCCCTGCGACGATGGCGAAATTCGCATAAACGGCAAAACGGTTCGCATCGAATCGCCGCGCCATGCCCGCAAATACGGCATTGAAACCATCTATCAGACCCTGGCCCTGGCCGACAACCTGGATGCCCCCGCCAACCTGTTTCTGGGCCGTGAAATCATGACCAGCTACGGGACCCTCAACGATCGGGCGATGGAAAATGAGGCCCGCAAGGTCATCGAGCGCCTGAACCCCAATTTCAAAAACATCACCGACGCGGTGAAAAACATGTCCGGCGGTCAGCGGCAATCCGTGGCCATCGCCCGGGCCATTTACTTCAACGCCAAAATTTTAATCATGGACGAACCCACGGCCGCCCTGGGTCCCCAGGAAACCGCCATGGTCTCGGAATTGATCAAGCAGCTTAAAAGCGAGGGCATCGGCATCTTTTTGATCAGCCACGATCTGCACGACGTCTTCGACCTGTCAGACCGGGTTTCAGTGATTAAAAACGGCAAGTTGATCGGAACACGGCGAACCGCCGATGTGACCAAAGACGAAGTCCTGGGGATGATTATTATGGGCAAGCTGCCCGAGGCCGCATGAGCAAAAGTTATAGGTGTCGGGTTTCAGGTGTCAGGTTTCAAAGGACAGAGGTCAGAAGACAGAAAACAGATGACAGATGACAGAGGACAGATGACAGAGGACAGATGACAGAGGACAGAGGGCAGATGACAGAGTACAGATGACAGAGGACAGATGACAGAGGACAGATGACAGAGGACAGATGACGGAGGATAGAGGGCTGAGGTCAGATGACAGAGGACAGAGGACAGATGACAGAGGACAGATGACAGAGGACTGAGGTCAGATGACAGAGGACAGATGACTGCGGTCAGACGGTCGTCTCTGCACCCACAAATTACTACCTCTTATGAAACTACATTGGAATGACGAATGCCGAATGTCGAATGACGAATGATGGATTCGCTTCGCTCAGTCTTTTTAAACAGACAGAATACATTATTCGAATTTCGATGTTCGATGTTGGGCGTTCGATGTTCGACGTTCATTAGTTTCTTTTCTTTGATCAGACTGAACGCCCGCGGTTAGCGACGGCGTTTAATTCGTCGCAGAAAACCTGGTCCATTGGCCCAGTCGTTGATCCCGTGTTCTTTACGGGGGTCTGAGCCAATCGGCTATGCCGTAAATCTGCTGCAAGCGAGAGCGGTATGATGGAATACTGGAATGCTGGGTTTAGAGGAATGGGATCTATTTTTATAAGGATGGCACGGATCAGTTTTTAAAATCAGCCCGTCATCCGCTTTATATTCCCAATATTCCATTATTCCACCATTCCATTATTCCATTGGGATTCCAAGGTAAACTCTACCCATGGGGTGAAATCAAAACCGGGTCCTCTGGGCCCGGATCTTTACTTTAACCTTTGACGAAGCTAGATAACCATAAAATCGACGGAGCGCAGCGACTCCATAAATCTTCAATCTTCAATCTAAGTTAAGCAGGGGAGACCATGGAAAAACTGATTATCACTGCCGCCATTACCGGCAGCCGGATTACACGCGACATCACACCGCACATCCCCCTCACGCCGGCTGAAATCGTTCAATCGGCCTATGAATGTTGGCAGGCCGGGGCCGCGATTGTCCACATCCATGTGCGCGACCCGAGCACGGGGCAGGGGACCCAGGATGTGGCGGTCTTTCGGCAGGTGGTGGAACCCCTGCGGGAGAAAACCGATCTGATCCTTTGTCTGACCACCAGCGGGATCCCGGGCAGAAACCTGCCGACCGAAGAGCGCATAGCCCCGGTGGATTTAAAGCCGGAGCTGGCCTCGTTCGATGCCGGTTCGATCAACCTGGGCGGCACGGTGTTCATGAATTCACCGGAATTTCTGGACCGCGCAGCCGAAAAAATGAAGGCGGCCGGGGTTAAGCCCGAGATCGAGATCTTTGATCTCGGCATGATCGTTACCAGCCTGCGCATGCGGGATCAGGGCAAACTGGAGGAGCCGCTGCACTTTCAATTTGTGCTGGGAACGCCCTGGGGCGCACCGGCGACGCCGAAATCCTTTCTGCACCTGCATGAACACATTCCGGACGACTGCACCTGGTCCATCATCGGGATCGGCAAAGGGCATTTGCCGATGTCCATGATGGCCCTGGCCATGGGGGGACACATCCGGGTGGGCCTGGAGGATAATATCTACTACACCAGAGGGGTACTGGCCGAAAGCAATGCCCAGTTTGTTGACCGCATTGTCCGGATATCCCGGGAGTACGGTCGCGAAATCGCGAGTCCTGATGAGGCGCGGGAGATATTGAGTCTTAAAAAAAGCTAAGCGAGATTTAATACGCCTCTGACCACTTTCCAACACCATTCGACTTTTAACATACTGCGTATTACAAAAAAACAAATTGTTACTAACAAAAAATTCATTATAGCCGTTCCTCACTTTTTTTTGCGAATCGTTTGCCGCGACTCGTCTTTGCTAGCTAAATCCGCCAGGCCGCCGCTGCCGAATTTCTTGACCTTGACGCCTCCGGATAGTTTCGGGAAATCCTCCATGATGCAAAGCTCATCGGGTAGTTTGTGGGGAGCAATTTGATCCTGCATGATGTCCCGAATTTCCTGCAGGGTAACGCTTTGGCCCGGCCGGGGGATGACACAGGCACAGATGGATTCGCCCAGGACGGTGTTGGGCGTGGCGACGATGCATACCTGCTCGACTTTTGGGTGTCCAACGAGCATGCATTCAAGTTCATGGGGATAAATTTTGTACCCGCCGCGGTTTATCAAATCCTTGGTGCGGCCGTAGATTTTAAGATAGCCGTTTGCATCCCGCGCTGCCAGATCACTCATGTGCAGCCAGCCGTCGATAATTTGCTTGCGGGTTTCAGCCGGATTTTTCCAATACCCCTGCATGACGTGCCAGCCTTTGAGGGTCAGTTCTCCAATTTCACCATCTGCCATTTCTGCGTGCGTTAACGGGTCCACCACCCGCATGCGGGTATCGGCCACCGGCAGTCCGATGGACTGCTCACGGACTGCCAGGGGCGACGGATAAGGACACATGGTCCCCAGGCCCGGGCCGACCTCGGAAGCCCCCCAGAAAGAAGTTATGTACACACTCATCTCTTTTTCGACCCTGGTTATCAGGCCTTCGGGGGCGATCATACCGGCGATCATGCCGGCCCGCAGAGAGCTGAGATCATATTTGGAACGGCTTGGATGATTCAGCTCCATGATGTAATGGGGTGGGGCGCCCGGTTGCAGAGTGACTTTCTCCTTTTCGATAAGTTGAAACGCTTTTTCGACTTCGAATTTGGGCATCAAGGCTACCTTTGCCTGGATCAGGATGGGCTGGATCAAAATCGCCCCGCAGCCGTAGGAATGACTCATGGGCAGGAAGCCGATAAATGCATCCGCGGAAGTCGCATTGACACCCAAGGAATATTCCCAGCCGGCCCGGGCGGCAGCATAGTGGGTAATCATTGCCCCTTTCGGCTTGCCTGTCGTACCTGAAGTATAAAGCAGCATGGCCCGATCCGTTCGGGGGTCGATGGCCGCGGCGGTAAATTTTTTGTTCAACCCGGCGTTTAAGAGGTTACCGTAGGTATGGCCTCGCTGGCCGTCGTCCTCGGTGACACGGATAACGAACTCCAAATCAGGCAATTCTTCCCTTAAGCCAAGGACGTCATCATGGAAATTTCTTTCACTCCAATCGCTGAAAATAAACACCGCCCTGGCTTCCGAATTTTTTAGGATGAAGCGGGCTTCGTGCGGCCGATAGATCGGGTTTACCCAGGCCACGATGACGCCTAATTTTTGCAGCGCGTAGAATGCGACTATGAGTTCCAGAGAATTAGGCATATAGATGGCGGTTCGATCGCCTTTCTTCAAACCCAGCCCTGCCAGGCCGGCGGCCAGCGCGTCGACCAGGGCATTCAATTCACCGAAGGTTTTTCTTACCGTGCCATCCACAACGGCTATTTTATCCGGCACCTCAGCGGCGCTTCTTTCCAGGATCTGTCCCAGCGATACAGAATCATAGATTTTCATGAAAAACCTTTTGTTGTTAGGTTCAGGGTTCACTTCTTCGTCCTTCGGGCTGTGCAGGGCAGGCAGTGTTCAGCGCCGACGCCGGCCAGGAAACGGCCTGTCAAATCGATTATGAAACTCTGAACCTCTGAACCCTGAACCCGGAACCTTTGAACCTCTAAACCTTTAGATACCCCAGATCCATCGATATGGTTCTACAGGTGCATTTCACCATATCGATCGTGCGATCCAAGTTATCCTGTAAATCGCGCTGACCCACCGGAAGTGCGATGCCCAACGCCGCCACGACATGCCGGCTGTAATCTCTGACCGGGGCGGTAATGCCGATCAGGCTTTCGACGGCCTCTTCTTTTTCAATGGCATGTCCCTGGACCCGAATCTCCTCCAGCCGCAGACTGAAGGCGTCCAGGTCGGTTATCGAAAAAGGGGTATGCGCTTCCAGCGGATACTTCCCCAGAATTCGATCAACCTCCGCTGAATCAAGACTGGCCATAAGGACCATGCCCAGCATGCCGTAGTGCAGCGGCCGGCGAAAGCCCACATCCGAAGAAATGCGGATCATCCCGTGGCCTTCGCACTTGTCGACGTAGACCAGGTGATCCTCCATTTTCACACCCAATAGGACGGTGGCACCGGTTTCACTTTGCAGGATCGTCATGGGGGCGGCTGCGGACCTTCGCAAAGAAAAGGAGGAAAATACCACCCCACCCAGTTCAAAAAGGCGCATGCCGAGCTGATATTTTTTGGATTGGGGATCTTGCTGCAGATAACTGCGGTCGACAAGGTTGGCGATCAATCTTTTGGCCGTGGTTTTGTTGAGGCCGGTGCGATTGACCACCTCGGACAGGCCCAATTCCCGATTCTGGAAATCAAAACAGTCCAGTATGTCCAGCGCCCGTTCCAATGCCTGAACCCGGTAGATGGAGTTTTTGGTATTTGGTTGTTTCATATTATGAATCTATAAAGTGTATTATGAAATCTATATCATATTATTTCGGAACTATAACCAAAAAAAAGGCTACAGTGTGACCGGATCTGTCACACTGATCTGATAATATCTTCTCCAAAAACTAAGGAGGAGATATTATGGATATCGATCAACTCAGAGCACGATTTCCCGATGAGAACGCGTGCCGAACATTTTTTGAGTCCATCATATGGCGAAATGGACGAGTTTGTCCGCATTGCGATTGTTCAAAGTCCTATCGACTCTCAGGCCAAAGTTCAAGGCCTGGGCTATATGAGTGCGACAAGTGCAAGCGGCAATTTACCGTAACCACGC
>Ga0209339_1001068_pt1 | contig 11169 bp, 6 predicted proteins | sample OlaalgELextract3_FD_187376 | JGI IMG/M metagenome (GOLD analysis project Ga0209339, IMG submission 187376) | Olavius algarvensis symbiont microbial communities from Tuscany, Italy - Type A ELBA extract 3 (SPAdes) (version 2) | ecosystem: Host-associated > Annelida > Digestive system >...
AGGTTTCCACTTTGCGGATCCACAGCAACTTGAACTGTGTCAGCTTGCGGCAGTGCTGTGATGTCGGCATCCAAATCAATTCCAGTTGGCGCAGAGATCTCCGGTTTTCCAACTTCAAGTTGTGCAGAGGCTATAGTCGTATCGACTGCCATTCCGCTTGACAATGGCCCACCAACACCACCCAGAGTAATGTCAACGTCTTTCTGTAATATCTTATTTGCATTAATGTCAATATCTTGTTTGTTGGACAACTCTGGCATTTCAGCGTGTACGGTCGATTGTGATTTCTTTTGTACTTCAGGCACCTCAATATCAACTTCTCCGACATAATTAGAAGACACGTTTAGACCTGCTGTTGGTACATCTGTCGTTTTAATTTCGACGTCAGGTGATGGTATATTGAATTCCATCGTAGGCTGTTCATTGTCTCCAGTCGGTGACAGAAGTATACCTTCCTGTCTCATATTTGTGTGAATATTTTCGCTTATGTCTGGGAGGTCTAGTGCGACTTGTCCATCGTCAGCATGGACTTCTAGTTTCATTTCAGCAATGGGCGCATCAACTTTCTTCTCCTTCTTTTTATCTTTCTTACCAAAAATGCCACCAAGTAATCCACGTCCGGATTTTTTCTTGTCTTTCACATGCGCGTCAGGTGAAGATGGTTTGATCTCAACTGACGCAGGCTGCATGGACACGTTCGTGTTTCCATCGATAGCAACAGGTGGTTGCTCACTTTCTTCACACTTTTCAACCGATATTCTTGCTGCTGGTACTACACCCTTTACGTCTAACTTGTGCCTTAGCTCTGCATCTGGTAATTGGACAGTATCAGTGTCCACTGCTGTCAAGTCTGCGCTTCCTTTTACGGCGACAGGATTCTCTGCTTTGAATGCTTCTTGTGACTTTTCAATTGACACTTTACCGGTTGGTACTTCACCTTCAACGTCTATCGTATTCTCGAGCGATACATCAGGAACGTCGCCATTAACGCTGGCTAATAAATCAGTTCCTAATCCTCCACTGGTGCCTGCAATATCCGGTGCAATATTGATTTCGGATATGCCAATATCCATCTCTGTTTTTGGCAGTTCTACAATGACACTATTTTCGGGTTCGCCGTCAGCTTGAATATTAAACTCTGGTGTTGCATCCAAGTTAGCATGTGGAAATTTTGAATCGTACTCCAGCTTGACGTCTGACGTATCCACTGCAGCATCGGGAACTGGTAAGTCTGCGTTTACCGAAGCCTGAGCCCTTGTCTCTGGCAGACTGGAAAGTACTTCAGGAATTTCCGCGCCAGCTTTGCCTCCGTCCACATTAACGGTGGAATCAGCGTCTAGCGTTGGCGTAGATATATCGACAGCTAATTGGGGATCGACGTCACCAGATACATTTCTATTTTTGTGTACATCATTCATTTCAAGAGGATTTGATCTCTCAGCGCTGACAATTGGTGCTTTAACTTTAACCTCGACATCCGGGGTCTTCTTGCTCTTTGATTTAAACGGAAAATGAAATTTCGATTTCTTCTTTCCGTCCTTAGGTGAAACAGCTAGGTCAACAGCAGCTACGGCTTTGTCGTGGTCGGCAATGATCTGCGGAATATCGACAGTAGCACTGACTGTCGGACTCTCTATACTGTCAACGTCTTTGCTAGTTTCCACGTCTAGCTTTCCGTCAACATCAACTTCTGGACGCTGTATTCCGACCTCAACTCCCGCAAGATCTGGTGTCTTACCGTCAACACCTACCGACGGCACATCGACTTCTGGCGCGGATGCATCCAATTTTAGTTCTGATGATGAACGTGATGACGATGACGACGATGATGATGATGAAACCGTTACCTGTAGATCGGGCGAGAGAACGGGTAAGTTTGCGTCTACTGAAGCCTCAGCCTTTGTGTCTGGTAGACTGGAATGTACTTCAGGAATTTCCACATCAGCTGTGGTTCCAACCAGATTAACGGCGATATCAGAGTCTGGCGCTGGCGTAGATAAATCGCCAGATAATTGCAGATCAACATCGGCGTTTTTGTTTACATCATTCACTTCGGTTGGATTTGGCATTTCAACGCTGACACTTGGCGCTTCAACTTTAGCTTTTTTGCTCTTTGATTTAAACGGAAAGCGAAACTTCGATTTCTTCTTTCCGTCTTTAGCTAGGTCAACAACAGCTACAGCTTTTCCGTGGTCGGCATTGATCTCCGGAATATCGACAGAAACATTGACTGATGGACTCTCTATATTGCCAACGTCTTTGCTATTTTCCACCTCTAGCTTACCGTCGACATTAACTTCTGCAGGTTGTAATGCGACATGAATTCCGTCATCGCTTAACGAAGGCACATCAACTTCTGGTGAGGATGCATCCATCTGTAGTTCTGTGGCCAATGCCTGCGGAGTGGGCGAGACATCTGATACGGTTGCGTTTATTGGAGCCTGAGCATTCACATCCGTCCCAAACCCGGCATCTATATCCATCTCTATGCCTGGACCCAACCAGCCAGTTTCGTTGGACATCGTTGCAGATGGCAAATCAACATCTGCCTGGGTCTTGACCGTGGGATCTATTCCAACGTCCATGTCATGCGTTTCTGTTGCAATGGACGCCTGATTAGCTGCAGGCAAGTTTATATCCACATTTGCCCCAACTTCTGTATCAGGACTTTCACATGTGATTTCCATTCCGGGATGCTCAACACTGTCATCAAACTTCTTTTTCTTTTTCACCTCTGTTGTGTGTACTTTCCCTTGATCATTTTTAAACAGGTTCTTCACCTTAGCACCGAATGGTTTTTTCTTAGCCTTCTTTGGTTTTTTGTCTTTTACCGTTACCTCTGCTGGTGTATTCTCGTCAAGTGTCTTCAAATCAGTCGCAGTTATTGGGCTCACAACCTTCACATAACCAATTGGAGAACTTGGTTTTGTTAACATATCAATATCAGGGGCAGCAGCAGCAGCAACCGAAACGTCAACAGTTGGCACTTGATGCTGAACTGTTACATCTGTCTCTTGTTCGATAATGGTTGGAAAGTTTAATCCAACATCAGTTTCTTTCAAGTCACCACTGCTTTCCACTGTGGGACCTCCGCCAACGTTCCCGCCTTCGATAACAAGGCCTTTATATTTGATATCTGTCGACAAATTTCGATCAACGTCACTTCCGTGAAATCCTCTTAGTTCAATGTTTTGGTCTGGTGGAGGCAAGTCTGAAAGGTTAACGCTTACTTCACCACCGCCAACATCTAAATCTTTATCAGCGTTAATATCCACATCACCACCGACTTTAAAGTCTTCTATACGTGCAGTACCAATCTCAACGTCCGGTGTAGTGAAATCTACTGGCTTAGATTCAACTCTGGGAGCTTTGGCTCTGATAACTACATCCTCATCTGTGTCCGGGATGCCATTTAACGTCGGAGGACCTAAGTTAACATCTAACTCTGCCTCTACCGACGGCATTTTCATTTCACCATCAAGTTGCGAACCGTCAACGTCGAGTGACGGTTTGTGCATCGAATCAATGTTTACGTCTTCACGATTAACCTCAAACATTTTGTCCAGCTCAGCCATTAAGCCATTGCCAATGTCAGCATTGACCTGTGCCGAGCCGCCCAAGTCGACCCCACCGTCAACTGAAGAAGAAGAAGAAGAAGTAGCTGCACCGCGATCAGGAAGACCCATCCTAGTGGATGGTACTCCACCATCAGCAGCCAGCTGATGGACATCTACATTGTTTAGCGAAACCCACGGGGCGTGCCCATCAATATTTGTTAGATCGGCATCGCCGACCTTGGCAACTCCGCCAACATCAAGCTTGTTTGCCGGTGGCTGTACATCTACATCCACTCGCGGGACGTTGACATCACTGGGCCGTTTGACGTCCAGACGGACTGGGTGTGCAGCAGCAGATTTGAGGATTGCCTGGAAGTCTTCAGGCGACATCTTCTCGGAGTCGATTGATAAACACAGTATCTTGTCACCTGCAGCACGGTTCAATATGTAAACCAACATCAAACACAATACAAATTACTTCTTGTAAATCAACAGAGATTTATATCTTAAAAAAATTATACATTTTTTGACAAATTTAAGAATGAGAAAAAAGAAAATGGAACTAATTGTGTTTAGTTCTAGAATCCAGGTTTTATTCAAAATGAAGAAAACGGCAAAGAGTAAATTAATATGAACGATCGTATAATCGTCGCCTTTAATAAGCTTTCTAGTCTATAATGTATAAAGTGGACCACATCTGTGTGACATAAACATGTTTCGTTAAACTGAATTTTTGCCCGTTTATTTCCTATTTCCTTCACATCCTTATTTTCACGCTTGCTAATTAACCATGTTATACTGGGTTTATAACTAGGCTGGTCATAAAGGACCTACTCTAGTTCAATCACTCTACAACTTTTTCTACTCTCTACTTTTGCATGTTTTGACTCTTATAATTATTTACCAAGACCGTTTACTCTCAGCCCGTAACGCACAAAACTGACTGGATTGTGCTACAGCTGCTTTTGAAAATATCAGCCAAAGTACGATATAAATACATGTATAATGATGATGATGATGATGATGATGATGATGATGATGAATATCAGTTTTTCGACAGTAATAGTGTGTTGATTGCTTCTTGTTCAGGTTCTATGCCTAAGAAAATGTTGAGCCTTCCTACGCGATTCTGATATGAATCATTCTCTACTGACTGTCTGCAATACACGTGGCATCACACATCGTTTTTACCGCGCGACGCGTATGCATAGCGCGGACTATGCTGTCGCAAGATGTCTGTCTGTCTGTCGGTCTGTCTGTTCATCTGTCATACGCCGGTATTCTGTGGACATATCGCTGAACATATCCTCAATTTTTTTACCGTCAGCCTCAGGTAGCTCCACCATTCTAGTTTTTCCGTACCAAACATTATGGCAATATTCCGACGAGGACTCCCCTAACGGGGGCGTCATATGCAAGAAGGGTATGAAGAAATCATGATTTTTGCCCAATATCTCGCTTTATCTCCGAAATGATGCAAGTTAGAGCCATATTTACTATGGACGGCGAATATGAAACTGTATCCAAGCTTTCGAATGGTGCCATTTTCAATGATCTTGAGAGACTTTTAACTTACATTTCAAGGTCACAATATCATGCAACGTTGAATAATTCGAAAATGGTGCGAGAAAGAGCTATACTTAGGATGGCATACCAGTAGAAAGTCGTACGTGGTCTAGGTCTATCAAACGGCGCCATTTTCATTGACCTTGAACAACCCAGTTCTCAAGGTCATGCCATTCTTTGAGGCTGAATATCTCACAAGTGGCTAAAGATACGGCCATAGTTGGTATAGAAGACGAGTAGGAAATCATATCCAGTCTTTCGAATGGTATCATCTTCAATGACCTTTAGTGACCCTTAACCCAGATTTCCAAGTCACGATATTATTGAACGTCAAATAACTTGAACATGGTACAAAATAGAGCTATACTTACATTGGCAGACATAAGTCGTATATGATCTATCGAACGGCGCCATATTCAGCAGCTTTGAACGACCCTTACCCAGATTTCAAGGTCACACCGTTATTTGATGCTGAAGGTCTTAGTCTCTCAGAAATGATACGAGATACAGACATAGTTTCAATGGAATACTAAAAGGAACTTACACACGCGCTACTCAACAGTGTCATTTCGAATGATCTTGAGTGACCTTGGGTGACTTAGCGAAATATTCAATAATACGAAGCGTCGCGCGGTCTCTCTTGTATACCTTTACGTTGCTTCTCGTTTATCCTACCTTTAACAAGCAGCTCCATAAATCGTCTTAAGGCCGGAACCCCCAGAACAGTCTTCGGTAGCCACCTTTCTTGTCAAGCCGCTGCAGCAGTACAGAATAGTCTGAGTCTACCGCTGATGTTCTTACTATAGACCTCTTTGCGCTTACAACCTTGAAACATCAGTGTGCTGTAGTCTAATCTATGTGAACAATCGTTCTATCACTGATATCTCACCCGCCTGGCTCTGCAGTTCACCAATCCGATGACGACAGGACGTGTTACCAACTGATTGAATTATTGACTGATTGAAAATTTCTTTTAAGAGTGTGCGATAATGTGCACAGTGCTATCTACCTTCGGCAATCATGCTCGACTGATGCGCTGGACTTCCGTCTTGAACGCTGCCGACGACGACGCCGTCCTCAGTAGTATCAACGATGTTGATGCCGTGGCCCGACTTACTGCCGGCCAAAGTCACCGTCTCCATATGTGACATCGTACCCTGCATCACATTGCACCAGTCACTTGAACAGATCGCCTATAAAAACTTTCTGCAATACGTCGGTTGCGTAAGACTTGGACCAGTTAGTAAGTTTTATATGTAACTAGAATTAGTAATTAGTGTACGAAATCATAACTGCTAGTACAATACGGATCTTACTCCATACTTCTACACAGCAAGACCGAGAAAAAGCTCTATAGGGTAATGTTGCGGTCGTTCAAGGTCATTGAAGGTTATCAAAATTGGTACCGATCGAAAGCCAGTATACGACTTCTTTTAGTCTTCCATTGTGACAATATGCCTATCTTCGGAAGTTTTTAACATTAATTACTTATATATGCTATGACGCAGAACACCGCAGAAACTGCGGCTGTCTGCCAATTGCAGCGCGCCGTCACTGCGAAAATAGCGCAGATGTTAGGCTATCTGCCTGTACGCAGTAAGCACGCATGTATGCTTACGTGTTTTTCAGGCGAGGCTTTTCAGGGTTAGGGTCAGGGTTAGGAGTCCTTGTTTTAACCTAGAGCATAAAAGTTGGTTTCAAACAAGAAATACGTTCTGTCGAACTCGGAGTGTGTCCAGTGCAACTTTTTCATTTTTGATCACGTGATGTTCATCCAGTTCAAAATCTGCTGCTGTGTACAAAATTTCATCAAAATAGATGGATAAGATATGGCGATTTATCTATTTTCAAAAATGGCGGCCGTCCGCCATCTTGGAATTGTTTTACCACCGTACGAGACCACCCACGAAGTCTCTGTTGCTGGCCGCAGCTGCCTGTCAAATTTCATGTCAATCTGATATACAGATCTGAAGATATAGCTATTTGAATTTTTCGCATATTTGGCTTGAAATGCCTATTCAGACCCCCCAAAATGGAGAACTTTGGACCCATAAATGTGATTATTTATCATCGAGACCCCCAAAAGGCACATTCTTGCGTAAATCCGCGTCGTTTAAGCTATCAACTGTAAAAATCCGTTGAAAGGTCTGACCTGTAAACGAGTTGACACAAAGTGTGACGGACAAACAGACAGACAGACAGACAGACACACTCATACAGGTAAATTTATATTCTAGCATTGGAGAGACAAAAACTAGAATATCTGTGCTACCCGATAATGAAATGCGCATCATCCTACAATCATACATTTTGGCTCAGTACCAGCATAGCATAGCTAAGCGCGACAACACTGGACAGATCATACGGACGATGGATTAATTTGCACAGAATGGCGACAAAGTAACCCTTTAATCCCCACATTAAAACCGCAGAGCAACGGAGCATCCCGCAGCCCGCCCAGGCTCCTCGCTGTAGGCCTACCAAATGTAACAGCCCACCCATCAACGACCATGCAGTGTACCAACTTCGTATTATTCGATGTAGCACTATCATTGCCTTTGGAGTCTAAAGGGTTAATCGATTAATTGGTTTACATCAATAACGCCCTGTGTCAACGTGAGCATTTGTAACCATCTTTTCTCTAACTGTAAATAAGCGATATTTTTCCAGCTTTTCAGTACAACGGTCTCCTGCTTGCTATTGTGTAAGCAGTGCTTGTGGGATATGCGACCGAAGAGCGCATATGGGCTGAACTTGGTCATGGAGCAGTGGCTTATAGGTTATCATGGCTAAGGTCCGTCTTCAGTGTCTGTCTTACTAAGACTTGTAAGACGTCCTGTTACGAAATTACGTCAGCATTCAGCATTGCGATATGCATTGACACGATGTTTTTAAAAACCGCCGCAAAAATGCAACTTTGGGGCTGTCCCTGATGATCGCTATACACAAAATTCGCCGATTACGTAACAGCTCAGCTCCCGTATGTTTTTCGCTGCAAGAAATCCATATTTGGAGTTAGCGTTACGTTTTCAGGTCATTTTGAAGGTTAAACGTCGCTTTCAAGGTCACTTTTAGCAAAATACCTCTGAGGTACAATTGGTCACGCGCGTGAGTGAGTTGTGGACAATTTTGCTGAACAGATACTTGGCAAGGGGGTTGGTTGGGTCAAAGTCACGTGGTGTTAGCTGGATCTCTAGCTGGGGTCCAGTCGAAACCGGAGAATCTACGCGCCCTTTCCTATCTTTAGCCGAACGTTAGTAGTATACGTAGCACGGCTGTTGGCATCGCAATTCCGTCTGTCGTCTGTCTGTCTGTCTGTCTACTGCAAATTGCACTCATAAAACCATTCAACCACGTATTTAGCACACGTGTTAGCCTACGTCTTGTGCTATTGTGGAACAGCAGTCAACCCCTCGATGTTGTCCGCGCGCTTTTGACTTGCCTCGTTTATTACCGTGCATCGCTATAAAAAGCACAGAATGTTCTGCGGCAATTGTGTGTCCTTCTATCCGTCTGCTATTACGTGCACATTTTATTCACGAATAAGTAGTAATATCTCGTAAAAGTAGAGGATAAGTTTACGACTAGACACGCCTCCGTTCAGGCAGCATTAACCAAGGATTACTGAAGTGTGAAATTGAACCAGTGCTAATGCCCTCATTCCATCTTCCTACAAGTCCGGAGTATTGGTAACGTACCAATAACTGATTGGAGAGATGTCATCATTACCTCCGACAAAGAAGGAGGTACATGTTTTTGCCCATGCTTGTTTGTCTGTCTGTCTGTCTGTCTGTTAGCAAGATTACTCCAAAACGCGTGCATGGATTTGGATGAAATGTTGCGTGTCGACAGATGTCGGGACATGGACGAACTGATTAACTTTTGAGCCCGATCCGGATCATAGTCCGGATGCCGGAACCGGATTGCGTTCTCCGATATCGTATAGGCTACTTTTTGTCCGGAATCCGCCGCAAATCGCGGCCTACTCCGACATCTAAGGCAGCCTTAATTGACACGCTGTCTGGAAATTTTCATACGTGATAGAAACATACATAGATAAGCCTCACACGATAATACCGATGATCGGATTCGATGTGGCAAGAACCTGTCCGACAGGGTCGAAACCACGTCAGGGATAAAACAAGATTTGTTCTTGCCCTGCGTCTTTTCTATCGACTGGATCCTGGTAGGCAGGAACTGATGTCGGAAACTCCCAGTTCACGGATCTCATGTGTGCAGGCGACGCCAGTCGACCTCATACCATCGGGCAGGAATTCTCACAGACTTAGTAATACCCCCATGGGTAATGGAGGTATTAAGTTTGCTGTTTGTCTGTCTGCCTGTTCGCGACGCATCTCCTCCGAAACTGACTTGGCTGAAATTGTCCCGGCACTGCGTTTCGCATATTGGTGGCGATCTCCACAGGGGTCCCGCAAGGGCAGCCGAAATGTGGTTTTCCTAAGTCGACACTGCTTTTCTTTGACAGCCATTATTTCGAAAACGGTTCATCAAAAAAGAGCTTTTTAGATGACCCCTAATCAGTTTTAAACGGCCTTTCTAACAAGAAGCTCAGCTGTCGCAGAGAGATCGCTCGCCGCTTCGTGTTATTGACTATTTCGCTAAGTCACTCGAGGTCACTCAAGGTCATTCGAAATGACACTGTTGAGTATACGGCGTGCGTGTGTAAGTCCCTATTAGTATTCCATTGAACCTATGTCTGTATTTCGTACCGTTTCTGAGACATTCAGCGTCAAATAATGGTGTGACCTTGAAATCGGGGGTAGGGTGGTTCAAGGTCGCTGAATATTCGCCTTCCATAGTAACTATGGCCCTGTCTTGTATTATTTTGGAGATAAAGCGAGATATTGGTCGAAAATCGCGACTTTCTCATACCCCCTTGCATTCGATGCCCCCTCCCCTTAGGGGGTTCCCGTCGGAATATTACCATACCGTTTGGTATACGGAAATATTAAAATAGTCTGTCTACCCGATGGTGAAAATAACTTTGATGGTATGTTTAGCCGTTTCGACACAATACCGGCGTGTGACAGACGGACAGACAGACAGACGGACCGAAATTCAATGACACGAAGCGTCGCGCGGTCTCTCTGCGACAGCTGAGCTTCTTGTAAAATTATTATTTGTAATCGTATTATTAAGCCGCCGCTCGCGACAGCGAGAGCGGCTAAGTGCATCGGAGCTGTCCATCTGTTCGTTTGTCTGTCTGTCGCCAAAATGCAAAAACGCGATTTTCTCAAAAACTAAGCAATCTAGAGCAATGGTGTATATTGACGTTGTACATGGGCTTTTCAAATAACCCATTATTGGACCCCTAAAATCCAAGATGGCTAAGATCGCCATCTTGAAAATTGACATGACGTTATTTTTTTCTGCCGAGGGTGGTCCGATTTGGATAAAATTTCGGAGACTGGTGCAGAATGACATCTCGACTGCGGTGATGTGTTCGAAATCGAAATCAGATGTAGAATTCCAATATGGCGGACGTTTGGGCGAATTCAATGGCATGTCATCCCAGAGCCACGTATCACACTGCAGGGTGCTGCCACTTGGCGAATTCACTGTCACTATTCCAGAGCCACATGCCACATCACTGGGTGCAGTCACCTGGCGAAATCAATGTCATGATCGTGCCACATTGCAGGGTGTAAGAATTCAATCCGCCATATTAAAAATCGTTTTTCGCCATATTTTTTTTTGTTTTTAATGCAGTTTAGGCTTTGATGAGCGGCGGCTTTCGTATCGTCTCCGATACACTTGTTTATTATGTAAAGCACACAACACACAAACTGCGGCTAAATGTTAGATTAATTCATACTTTATGAGACAACAATGCAAGTATATCAGTTTCAATAAAAGCTTAAATTACTAACTAAATGATATGTCTATTTATAGGCGACCTATGTGTCAAATCAAATCAAATCAAAAAGTGAATTTATATAGCGCGTCTTCAATAAAAAATTCTCAGACGCGCCACCTACACATAAGCACGCTCAAACAACCATGTCTTAAGTCCACGCTTGAACTG
>Ga0209339_1001069_pt1 | contig 11160 bp, 5 predicted proteins | sample OlaalgELextract3_FD_187376 | JGI IMG/M metagenome (GOLD analysis project Ga0209339, IMG submission 187376) | Olavius algarvensis symbiont microbial communities from Tuscany, Italy - Type A ELBA extract 3 (SPAdes) (version 2) | ecosystem: Host-associated > Annelida > Digestive system >...
AACAGCGTCCTCATCCGCAGAGTGTAGCCGAGATAAGCCACCATTCAGTTTTGTCAGGGGACAGGATTCGACAATGTGAGACATCGTCTGGGTCTCGCCACAAGGACACAGATCAGTGTCTGTAAATTGCCATTTCCTTCTGCAGGCACCGCAGTGTCCCTGTTCCGTGCGAAAACGGTTCAGCAGAGACCACTGTTGCCGAGGGAGGTCGAATGTATCCAATGACGGATGTTCTTTGCCACGAGACTGACGCCTATTCTACAGAACACGCTAATTTGTCCGCATTTCGCATTGCACTAAAGGTTGATCTGTATAAACATTTTAAATTAAGTGGTGTTTCATATCTCTTTTACGTTCAGTTTACACGAATATCTTGCCTCTAAACTTTGTGCTAGAATTGCGAAAGAGTAAAATTTTCAATACACAAGAAAAGTAACCACAATAAGCTTATTACTCTGTCTATAGTTATATTTGTGTTATCGGTTTTTCAGGGTTTAATTATTAAACCGCCGCTCGCGACATTCAGATGTCCATCTGTTCGTCTGTCTGTCTGTCGCCAAAATGCAAAAAAACGCGATTTTCTCAAAGACTAAGCAATTTAGAGCCATGGTCTCTATAGACGACCTATAGGAAGTCGTACATGGGCTTTTCAAAAAAACCCATTACTGGACCTCTAAAATCCAAGATGGCTGAGATCCGCCATCTTGAAAATCGACATGACGTCATTTTTTCTGCCGAGGGTGGTCCGATTTGGATAAAATTTCGCAGACTAATGCAGAATGACATGTCGACTGCGGTGATATGGTCGAAATCGAAACCAGATGTAGAATTCCAATATGGCGGACGTTTGGGCGAATTCAATGGGATGTTATCCCAGAGCCACGTATCACATTGCAGGGTGCTGCCACTTAGTGAATTCACTGTCATGATTCCAGAGCCACATGCCACATTGCAGGGTGCAGTCATCTGGCGAAATCGATGTCACGATCGTACCACATTACAGGGTGTAAGAATTCCATCCGCCGTATTGAAAATCGTTTTTCGCCATATTTTATTTTTAAAAATGCAGTTTGGGCTTTGACGAGCGGCGGCTTTCGTATCGTCTGCGATACACTTGTTTGTGCTGCCACTGGAAGTAGGGGCCTATCGGTCAAGCGTCTAACTATTGGCCATATCTGTAACTGTGTTTGGAATGTTTTTATGTCTACCGGTATAATTTTTTTCCTTTCGACTCTTTTTTATATCTTCTGTGACTTGTCTCTTCTGACACATTACTGGGTGAATTAAGAATATTAACAGAAATACAGTGAGTGTCAGAAACCACATTCAGCTGCACATGAAGCCAAGCGCATTTACGTAGGCCTATACGTGATGCTATGTTGCTGAGTTGGCACTGTGCAAGATGTGTATCACGTGCCGAGTGGCGTGCAGTATATCTGCAATGCATTGCCTACGTTCTGTTGGTTCTTAAGTGACCTTCTTAGTGTCGAAGAAAGGCGGGAACACTTAACTTTCGTCTGATTTCCGTCGAAACGTCGCCTGCGTTCGCCGTGCGTCGCATGCAGCAGTCGGCGAAGAGCGATCGCTGGTCACGTGGTCACGTGGTAACCGGAAGGGAAGTAGACGCTGGCGACGGTGCCGCTGATCCAGGAAAAGCTGCCGTGACCGCTGGCCTCGACGATGGCAGCCGGTCAAGCAGAGTCTTCAGGGCTGACCAAGCCAACCCGCAGTTAACCCTTGTGACAGTCCGACAATTTTATTCACCGTAAATTCACCGAATTAGCCGAAACCAGCAATGCTAGCGGCACTGACAGCATAAGTAAGCACATGCTTTCGCCATATACTGCTATTATCAACACGAATGAGAGGTTTATGTTTCCGTTGAATCAAAATGCGTCGTATAATGCAGTTAACACAAGTATTTTTTAAAGTAAGCGTAAAACATAACCGAAAAGATCGACACTAGAGTTTTCAATGATTTACTGGCATTTATGTTGCTTTCGTTACTCGTGTCATTAGTGTATTACACGCACCCTTAATGGTCGGGATATTGCACCAGATAGGTGACTGGATACCTCACTACTACCCTTGTACGATCTGTCGTGCCACAGCGAGCAATCGGCGATAAGACGTACAACTGAACTAACTGTTCCAATGACAGATGTTCTTTGCCACGAGACTGACGCCTGCCGAGACACGTTCTTGCAGCATAAAAATGTAACGGGCATCATAGGCTAGTGTCCCAATTACCATATGCCTATTGCCTTTTCCCGATGGAGCTAATTAATGTGGCCTTTAAGGGTTAATGTGAGTGCTGACAGTCAATCGATTAGACCTCACTGAGACTGCGCAACGCATGCGCAGCACGTCGATGAGCTCGCGTGGCTGAATCTAGATCCAGTTAACATCTAACAACATCAGTGCAAGCCATCTCCGTCGGCTGTTCACTCGCGCTGTGCACGAATAAACGTGAATGATACTTGTGAATTAGGTCAGGCGCTGTGTGCCGAAACAAAGCTCTGTTTGTGAATGCTCAGCACGTCTGCGTTAACTTCCTCTCTCCGATTTTCCTATTTTTGCCGCGCGAAGCTATGCAAGCGCGGCCTTAGCCGTCATGCGGTGTCTGTGTGTCCGTCCGTGTGTGTGTCTGTCTGTCAGGTCCGTACATTATGTCGAAACGAATAAACGTATTTCAAATTATTTTTACCTTCGGGTAGCCACACCATTATAGTTTTTCGTACCAAACGGCATGGCAATATTCCGACGGGAACCCCCTAACGGGGGCGGGGTCGAATGCAGGAGTGGTAGGCAGAAATCGCGATTCTAAGCCAATATCTGGTTTCATCGCGTGTTGTCAAGTTGTGCTGTTAACTCTGCGACCGGCCAGGTGTTATCAACACGGTGCCGCCGGATCGTGGAAAGTTGTGCCACTTATCGCTGGTAGTAAGCGGCGGAGTTTGTTGATGGCGGGAGAAGACGACGAAATTTTTATGACAAGAAGTTTCAATGTTACGCCAAAGACAACAGAACAGCATTTAATTGTATGCAGTGATAAATCTGTAGCTTATGTAACTAATAATAAAAGACTATGATCGACGTTTTATACTATTGAAGCTAACTAGGCCTATTGACAGACATGAAGCACGCGCGACCTCTTTGCGACAGTATTATATATTGTTAACTTTTCTTGAGCTCATCGATTTCAAGACTTATGCGGCTTGCATGAACCGTGATGTGTTCGGTGTAATGTTTGTATACGTACGTATACAGCATGTGAAACATGTTTGCCGACATATCACTCTCGTGTATATTGGTGGTCCGCACTAATGATCAGATAAGCGATGTCTGCCGTTGTCTGTCCGTCGTCCGTTCCACGGTCATATCAAATCCTCTGTACATTGTGTATACATAATAAAATATGTTATATTCCAGCGGGTTGAGCTTGAAATTTAGGCCTACATTTCTCGGCGATGTTCAGAAAGGCTACAGAAAGGTTCGTTTGAAAAATTACGCCGTTGAGCTGGCGAGGGCCCGTGATTGGTGGAGCCCGTGGGCATGCCGGGGGGGAGGGCGATGACTAAATCCCGCCTACCCTGTCCCTATTTGTGGTCGTTACTGTTAACCGTAGAAATGTCAGTAGGCCTAACGGTGGCTAAATGTCGCTGTCGAGCGGAAATGAAAGTCGGCGAGTAATGATCGAGGAGGTTGACATTCAATTCACTGACCACACACGTCGTTGGGATGCGCTAGGGCAACCATCCTCCATTTCTGTTCCCTTCTCTAGCCTCCTTTACTCTTCCCATTTCGCTATTCGGTTAACCTGCAGGGACGTTTCTGTACGCAAATGTTTAGCGGGCCTGGTCCCCGTCGTTTGGAAATGTTGGTATCTCTTCATCTTCAATTTATGATTAGAAAATCTGTGGACGTGGCCAACAGTTGGGGAGGGCACAACCCCACCCCCAGACCCACCCTATAACCGCCGCTGTCTCCGTGCCGAATAATGATCTGGGAGAGTCATGCTGCCCAGTTATACGCACGTGCGCTGAAAACATGGCATTATTGCATGTATGGCCAATATTCAAACAAAGGGGATTTTATTTTGGGCCGACGCACATCGTTTTAGCGAAACAAACATAAGAAAGTAAACGTAAGAAATAGACAAGTATACTAGAGGAGAGATTACGATGACTCTAACCTCCCCTGTAGGGAATTAACAGCAATAAGGACAATATTTATCAGAAACTTAGCTATTGCTAACAGATCGCGCGTCAGCTGCACACATAAAGCAACAACAGTACTGTAGTGACCGTGAAAGGTCACTTAAGGTCATTGAAAATAGTGTCATTCTATAGATCGCATGCGAGGTCCTATTGGCGTTCCATATGGTCCTGTCTTGTATCGTTTCCGAGATAAAGCGAGATTGGTGGAAAATCGCGATTTTTTCATACTTCCTCTGCATTCGACGCCCCTATAGCGGTGACCCCATCAGAATGTCGCAGATACGTTTGATACTAGCAAAACTAGAATGATTAGACTACCATACGCTAAAGAAAGTATGATGATACAGCGCCATTTTCAGTGACCTTGAACGACCTCTACCCCCAGTTCCAAGGTTACGCCATTCTTTGACGCTAAATGTCTCATAATGTTGTTTTTATATTGCTGCCACTTGGCGAATAAAGTTGTATATATATATAAACGGTACGACATACAGACATAGTTTCAATGAAATACCAATAGGGACTTACACACGCCCAACTCAACAGTGTCATTTCCAGTGACCTTGAGTGAGCTTGAGTGACTTAGCACAATATTCAATGACACGAAGCGTCGCGCGGTCCCTCTGCGACAGCTGAGCTTCTTGTGCCTAACGTAACGTGCGCCATTCGCACAAGGATGGACGTCTGTGGCATACGCGAGGTGTGTGGTCTGCATGCATAGCTTGTGTACGTCTCGGCCGTGCACGTCCCGCGAGTAATTGAACAACTGCAATTGAATCAACTCCGTTTATTGCTTGCCACTGCAAAGAAGTCCGTAAAAAATGTTCAATTACGACAAAAGAACGTCGTAAGATTGTCACAGGACATTGCAATGAATTCAAAAAAATAGTTTTAACTCTTTATAGCGCAGAGGCAATTATAGTGCCACATCGAACGACGAATAGTATAAAGTTGGTACACGTCCCACGTCACAAAGTACATTGGTAGGCTTATACCATGATAAAATACCATGGTATTTTGGGGAAGCATATTTACCATAATATATTTACCATGGTACTACTGCCCCAAAATACCATGGTATATCACGTTCGTACCATCATACTACCATAATACTGCCCCAAAATACCATGGTAAAAATATAATGGTATTTTGGGGAAGTGTGATATATTTGCCATGCACTGGCCGTTGATAGGTGGGCTGTTACATTTCGTACAACGAGGAGGGACTGGGCGGGGCCGCAGCCCGTCCAGGCCTTTCCTCGCTGTACGAATCACCATGTTGCTGTCGCGGGTTTAATGTGGACTTTCAGCAACGCGTCAACGTATTACTTAGTAGTTTGACTGTTCAATTGCAAGAAAATAACTCCTAACACTGCAGTTGTTGTGCCTCATTTTCCGTAGTTGTCAAAATTTCAATTTACGACGTTCTTTTGTCGTAATTGAACATTTTTTACGGACCGAGTTTTGAGATTTGACTTTGTGAAAGAAAGACTTAACATTTAAAAGACTGTAAATCATGCATAAAGGCTAGTTAGATATTTGAAAAGTAATTTGTCGGATGCATTTTCAGCTAGTTCTGAATTTGTTGTGTTTTTTTCGTAGCTATTTTATCTACTATCAAATGCATTATGTTACTAATGCATCGATCGATCAATCTACTCTGTATAACGTCAAAACTGTAAACACGTAGGAGGCGCAGTGTAGTGCAGTGCTACAATGTATTTTTGCAACCTCGGCTGCACATTACAGTGTCAAATATAGTTGAAATAGAACTGTTCTTTCGTAGCCGTATACGTAACCTTAACAGTAATTATATACGCCAGACGTACGTAAGTAGACGGGATGGATATCTTGCGTTGCAGACGCACCATTGAATTACGATGTACGTGACTAACTTAATGTGTATATCGCGGCCGTTCGTCACCTTTGACAGAATCGGACGGACACATTCGGACAATATATTAATCTTTATTCACCAATGAATGGTAGAAAGAATGTTCTGTTGTTGAGTTGTTAATAAAGAGTGAGTCATATTAATCAAGATAAATCGTATAGTTATTAAAATTTATTGTATAAAACAATTAAATTACAACACTAACGTATATATGAAGGCTGGCACCTTTATTTATATATATTTAACAGTTTCTATAGCAAGAATGCTAGCTGCGAGGTGCAAGCGTTGAGATCTCACGGTAGATGTTGACTCGTTGTCTCTTCTGACGAAATGTCGCCGTGTGCCTCTCGTTCTCGAACTTCCTCTGTGACTGACCGTCGGTTGATCCTGACTTGTCAACCGCGCCGTACGACCAGAAAGATCTTTGCGTCTCCTGTCGAACGTATACTTCTGTAGAGTCGTTGACAACAAAAACGGCTGGACCTCTCAAACGGCCGAGTTCGTCGACGAACGTTTCACGCCACGATATAACAGGTTCATTTACTTCCTGTTATAAGTCCCAGAGACTTCAAACTCGTCTGCGACTACTACACTTTGTAGTTTTATTAACACGACTTCAACATGTCGTTTAAAGTTCTTCCATTACTCAGTAGAATCTCTTTATTGGCTGTCGTTCCATGACGTCATCATTTAGTGATGATCCTTTGACTCATTTCACAGCAAAACCGTTTTTGCGATGCAAGCAAGCGCGTGAGGCCACTAGGTGCCAGCGACTTAAGGTAATATATATAACAATATTTTAATACCTTATGCCAGCCACTTATTACATTCACATAGGCCTACAATGTAAGGTGGGCGACCATACTACTTTACATGCATTCGCCTTTGATCTGCCGCCAGTAAGTGAATCGTCAAGATGCAATTAAAGATCAAAGGCGGTAGTCATCACCCAATTCGCCGACGGCATGCTTTGATTGGCAGGTTACCACAGAAACTGTAATATTGTCGTCAGCAGCGGTTTATACATGTCACACATACACATAGGCCTTCACAAGATATTCAGCTTTATTCGTCAAATGACGGCAAAGAAAAATTAATAATTAAAACAGTGCAAAACAAAAGAGCAACAGCACAGATATCCAAGAAAATAGCGTTGTTAACTACTTATAAGCAAAATGCAAGTTCTCGACAACTATTTTCAGTTGAGATATCGAGCTGACAATTAGCCTGACATTATCGTAACCTGAAAAAGTTTCTTTAAATTTATTCCAGATTGCTTACTTAGTCTGCAAATACTGTTATCGTTTGCAATAGGCTTAAATGTCTACACAAACTTTTAATTAATCAAGTGGTATTGGGTACCGGTATAGCAAATATCGTCCGGCAGCCTGGTGAATTAAAGGGCGTGATCTTAATCTGGATCCCCAGCTACAAAAACAACAGCTACGCCCCTGTCACTAGGGCTACTACTGAGCCTAATACTATTGCTACTACTTGGGCTTCATCAGAGAGACACATCAGAAGAAAAGAGCGTTAATATAAGTCACAGTGACGAAGTAGGAGAGCAAAAGCACAGTTCACGACTTCGTCAGCTCTCAATTACACATTAAGGCAGAGTCCGCGGTGTATCACTGACCGGTGCATGGTCGGTCGTTTCATTTGCTCGCCGACCTAGACCGACTTTCTTGCCAGACTCGCATGTCGCTAAATCTATCGGCAATCACATCACCACAGTCGTCCGTCCGCAGCCGCTGTAACCAAGCCATTCGGCGTCGTTACCAGAGGTGTGCGGATTCCGAAAACTTACCTACGCTATCAGGTCGCAAGTACGTGTATTCTGTAGATTGGTTGCGTGGTAGAACGTCGGTCTTTGACTGGCGAACTCTCCTTGTCCTGCGCTCTACCTACAACTAACGGGTGACCACGTATGTGGGTAAACCGTCCACTATAGGTCAGCCAACTAGGCCGACTCAACATATGATTTCGGGGTCGATAAATGAGTAGCAAGCTGCAGTTAGATGTCTGCCACTACAGTCAGTGGTAGCGCCGTCTGGTGAACGTTTACGAGAGGCATGGTTTAGTGTAATTTGTTGTGTGATACATACCTGAGCGCCTTGAATGTGAGGTGCTACAGTAAATGTACCGTTACCTTCACAGTCAGGCTTGCAACTTTTCATGACGAAACAATTGCCGTAGCTCTGCTAAGCTAAGTATCTCAGAAAATACCAACAAATGCGGCTTGGTAATGTAACTCGGATTAACGGGAAAGGATTGTACGTTTTGAAGCCATTGAAGCCATTTTGGTGTGAAAATGTGAAAATGTAAAACAGTGCACTTACACTCTTCAACAAAAGTTCTCAGAGGTGTCCATAAGCCTGCTCTAAACTTTCCATGATCGGAGATGTGGTGGAAGCGCGTTCCAGACGGCTGCTGGGGCTGCAACGTGGAAACTCCATCGGCCGAACTGTGTTCTTGTTGAAGAGACAATCATGTCGTGGTGTTCTGCCGAACGTAGATTTGCCCGACCAGAAATGCCGCCGACTGGGCTGCAGACGTTGTTGAAGTAGGCAGGACAGTGCTCACGGACGGATTTTGTTGGTGGTATACTATGGATCTGCAGCTTTTTGACTCACTACTACGACAGCCGACGAGGTTTCGCTTCCTGGTCGCATGTTTTGTTTAAGTGTCTGTGTTACTAACCGTCAAAACTATCGTCGTGCAATTTTCATTATAGCTCGACAATGGTACTCGGATCATGCATACAGATTCTGGGCAAAATTTGGCCACAGTTCATGAGACAAAAATGCCGCTAAGTGACGAGTGACGCCACCTAGCGAACTGTGGCGAGGTTTGTTGTGGTTGTGTTGGCACCAGAGCTTAAATCAAATTTTTCACGTGCTGTGGATCTGAGTTTGGAAGCAAATCCGTCCGGATTCCACCACAGCTGGTCGTTGGCTGATGAATGCATCACGCTTCGTAACCGCATCCCCTCTCTCCCCTTCTATTCTCTCCTATTCTTGCCCTCCCCCTCTTTGTCCCCTGCCACTCGTCGCATCGTACTACTTTGCCGCGTACCGTTTATCTGATATCGATCCAGGAGGCTGAGAGCAGCGCTCCCTGGCGAATGAAGCCGTACTAACACGCCTCGGGACCGATTTGACGCCGCTCGACTCGGCATTAGGGATAACGTTTCCGGTGGCAAGAGCGACAACGAAAACCTGCGTCGCTTTGCTTAACTGTAACGACAACTAAACCGAATATTCTGGTGAATAACAGCAACGAAATTTAAAACTCATTGGTCCAAAAAACTGTTGTATGGCCTTCAGGGTGGCCCAGAAAATGATTGCTTACATCTCAAAAAGCCCCTGTTGATTTGTATGTTTTAACACATCGAGCGCGGTAGAGGTCATTCGATGATAGCCGCTATAAAAAGGTTCACTTCACCTCACTTCAGCATCAAAGGTAGATTTAGTTGAAGACCAAGAAACAGAAGAAGACCAAGAATACGTTCGGCTGTGTTTTGAAATTTGCTCGGAGCGCCTCAAGCTATTTACTCGTCCTTTTTGCATCAAAAGGATCCGGATCAAGTCACGACCTCGGGCCAAATCGTTCGGAGCGCTCCGATCAGATTTAGGACGCATCCGTTTCGAAGTGGGCTGGAGATAAAGGATGGGGACGGACTGACGGACTGACTGCGGTGATAGATCAGGGACGTTCGCGAGATATCATAAATCATGCATCCGCGGTGCAGAGACATAACGTATTGTGACATGACGTCACGTGATTCTGGGCACAAAACTATAACATCATAGCGCTACGTGGCAGCATTTTATGGACTGGTGAATGTATTTGCACCTAAGTCCGGCATATTGCGAAGGGTGTGCCAGAAAGATGGCACAGTATGTATGTAGATTGGTCTCCTGTCTACAGTGACTGCAAAACGGCTGACTGCGTTCGTCTTTATGGTGGGCGACGATGGGATTCGTCCTGTATTTCTGATGTAAGAATTATGGCACTCGCGCTGCGTTTGCTTTATTTATGGTAAACAAAGTGCGAGAGTCTGTTTTTATCCCGTCTTCTGTTTCAGGAGCAGACAGTTTTTTTCGGTCAAAGGTCAAAGTTCAAGGTCACCGTTGGCCACATTAATCTTACACGCGCAAATCGACAAGTCACTGAAAGTTCAAATTTGTCAGTTTGGCGGAGGTCTGCGCTATTTGAGTGCTTTCTAGCCTTGTTCTTGTGGTTTTTACAGTGTGCGTATTTCGTATTAAGTTTACCGTATGTTAAATTTTAGTTCGCTCACGATCTTACTGTGAATATTATACTGTATCTGCTTTGCACGCGTTTATTTGCAACAGGAAGCAACGTTACGCATTACCGCTACATCCAGTATTTAACGCGTAAGTATTGGCGGGAAACGTCTTCCAAAAATATTTGCGTCCAGCAAAATTCGCTGACAAGCCGAGAGGTCGATTTTCTGACAGTTTGTGTTCGTTGCGGTTTTACGGTTTCTACGTCTAGTCCAATTTTGTTTCGCCTTATTCTGCTCTATAAGCGTGTTAGTCCTGTATATACATAATATTGCAAGGCCTACACGTTATGGCACTAAGTAAAACAGTTTTTTACGACAAAACAGGAAAAACGTCGACATTGTAAAAATCTAAGCGTGAATTGCTGAACTGACAGAAAACAGACTGTCGACTTGTCAACGAATTTGAAAAAAAATATATATATTATAAAATGTATGATAAAATTATTAGGCTTATTGCTGTCGTCGTAACGTGTATTTTAATCTATTCTTAACATTCTGTTTAGCATGTGTACTGACTGCTTTAATACATACGTGATAGTTTTACGCAGATGGAGGTAAGTCAGAGAGAAAATATTTTATTCTGGATTTATAAAGTTGATGAAGTGTGCAACTGTTGTCAGCGTTTTCATCTCAGCAATCGTATAGATCTGCGTACTGCATAATTTATGTTTTTATATACATCTTTATTCACCGTCAAGATGATAGTACAGTTTATATAGGCCTAATATGGCTGCG
>Ga0209339_1001071_pt1 | contig 11155 bp, 12 predicted proteins | sample OlaalgELextract3_FD_187376 | JGI IMG/M metagenome (GOLD analysis project Ga0209339, IMG submission 187376) | Olavius algarvensis symbiont microbial communities from Tuscany, Italy - Type A ELBA extract 3 (SPAdes) (version 2) | ecosystem: Host-associated > Annelida > Digestive system >...
AGGTGTGCAGTTCCGTCGTGAGGTGAGCAGTGCCTCAAACAGCCAAAGTTTAACAACGTACGTGCCATTATTGTCCCACGAGAGCAGAACAGCTGGGGAACTTGTGGATCGCTGCGCCAACGACTCTCGAGCTGCGCCCCGACGAGATTTTTTTGCCAAATTTTGCTGCCGTGGTGAGGTGAGCGTTACGTGAAAAAGCCAAAGTTCAACAATGCACGTGTCATTATTGTCCTAGCAGAGCAAAACAGCTGAGCGACTTGCGGGCCGCTGAGCCAACGATTCTCGAGATTCTCGACGTGAATTTTTTTTGTTGCAAATTTTGCCGCCGTGGTGAGGTGAGCGGTAGGTGAAAAAGCCAAAGTTCAACAATGCACGTGCCATTATTGCGCTAGCCCACCAAAAAGATGAGCGACTTATTATCAATTCGCAAGTTAGCGGTGCGAGAAACAGCCAAACAGCCACAGTTCAACAATGTACGTGCCACTATTGTCCTACGAGAGCAAAAACAGCTGGGCGACTTGTGGATCGCTGCGCCAACAACTCCGGAGCAGCGCCCCGACGTGAATTTTTTGCCAAATTTTGCTGCCGTGGTGAGGTGAGCGGTACGTTAAAAAGCCATAGTTCAACAACGCAGGTGCCATTATCTTCCCGTCGTGAGACAAGTGGTGCGTGAAACAGTCAAAGTTGAACAGTGAACACCAGTGACTTGAAGCGGCGCCTCGCTGACACAATAAACAAACATATCACAAAAACGTCATCGACGACGCTGTTGGTCAAAAACACTAGTTTCGACAAGGGGAAACTAATTTTGATAATTTTGTTGTCCCGGTGCACTCTGTCGTGAGGTGAGCAGTGCCTCAAACAGCCAAAGTTCAACAACGTACGTGCCATTATTGTCCTACGAGAGCAAAACAGCTGGGCGACTTGTGGATCGCTGCGCCAACGACTCCAGAGCTGCGCCCCCGACGTGATTTTTTTGCCAAATTTTGCTGCCGTGGTGACGTGAGCGGTACGTGAAAAAGCCAAAGTTCAACAACGCAGGTGCCATTATCTTCCCATCGTGAGGTATATGTGGTGTGTGAAACAGCCAAACCGCCACAGTTCAACAATTCACTCGCCATTATTGTCCTACGAGAGCAAAACAGCTGGGCGACTTGTGGATCGCTGCGCCAACGACTCCAGAGCTGCGCCCCCGACGTGATTTTTTGCCAAATTTTGCTGCCGTGGTGACGTGAGCGGTACGTGAAAAAGCCAAAGTTCAACAACGCAGGTGCCATTATCTTCCCATCGTGAGGTATATGTGGTGTGTGAAACACAAAAGTTGAACACTGAACACCAGTTACTTGAAGTGCCTCAAACGGTCAAAGTTCAACAACGTACTTGCCATTATTAACTGGCCTACGAGAGCAAAACATCTGAGCGACTTGTGGACCGCTGCACCGACGACTCTCGAGGTGCACCCCGACGAGATTTTTTTGGGCAAATTTTGCTATCGTGAGGCGAGCGGTACGTGAGGTATGTGTTGCGTGAAACAGTCAAAGTTGAACACTGAACACCAGTTACTTGAAGCGGCGCCTCGCTGACACAATGGAAAAACATATCGGAACACTGCGCCAACGGCTCTCGAGCTGCACCCCGACGTGAATTTTTTTGGCAAATTTTACTGCCATTATCGTCCTACGAGAGCAAAGCAGCTGGGCGTGTTTTTTTAGCAAATTTTGCTGTCCTGGTGAAATATGCTAGTTTCTACAAGCGGAGACTAATTTTGATAATTTTGTCGTCCCGGTTCGCTTCAGTCGTGAGGTGAGCAGTGCCTCAAACAGCCAAAGTTCAACAACGTACGTGCCATTATTGTCCTACGAGAGCAAAACAGCTGGGCGACTTGTGGACCGCTGCGCCAACGATTCTCGACGTGAATTTTTTTGGCAAATTTTGCTGCCGTGGTGAGGTGAGCGGTACGTGAAAAAAGCCAAAGTTCAACAACGCAGGTGCCATTATCTTCCCGTCGTGAGGCAAATGGTGCGTGAAACAGTCAACGTTGAACACTGAACACCTGTGACAAACATATCACAAAATGTCATCGACAAGGCTGTTGGTCATAACTCTAGTTTCGACAAGCGGAAACTAATTTTGATAATTTTGTCTTCCCGGTGCGCTTCCGTCGTGAGGTGAGCAGTTCTGACGTGATGTGAGCAGTGCCTCAAACAGCTAAAGTTCAACAACGTACGCGCCATTATTGTCTTACGAGAGTAAAACAGCTGGGCGACTTGTGGATCGTTGCGCCAACGACTAACGAGCAGCGCCCCGGCGTGAATTTTTTTGCCAAATTTTGTTACCTTGCAAGTTATCGTTGCGTGAAACATCCAAACAGCAAAAGTTCAACAACGCACGTGCCATTATTGTGCTAGCCCAGCAAAAAAACATGGGCGACTTGTTATCAGCTCGCAAGACATCGGTGCGATAAACAGCCAAACAGCCACAGTTCAACAATGCACGTGCCATTATTGTCCTACGAGAGCAAAACATCTGGGCGACTTGTAGATCGCTGCGCCGACACTCGAGCTGCACCCCGACGTGAATTTTTTTTGGCAAATTTTGCTGCCGTGGTGAGGTGAGCGGTACGTGAAAAAGCCAACAGTTCAACAATACACGTGCCATTATTGTCCTACGAGAGCAAAACATCTGGGCGACTTGTGGATTGTTGCGCCAACGACTCACGAGCACGGCTTGAATTTTTTGCCAAATTTTGTCATCTTTCAAGTTAGCGGTGCCTGAAACATCCAAACAGCTAAAGCTCAACAACGCACGTGCCATTATTGTCCCACGAAAGCAAAACATCTGGGCGACTTGTGGATTGCTTCGGCAACGACACTCGAGCTGCACCCCGGCGTGAATTTTTTTGGGGTAAATTTTGCTGCCGTGGTGAGGTGAGCGGTACGTGAAAAAAGCTAACAGTTCAAGAATACACGGGCCGTTATTGTCCTAGCAGAGCAAAACAGCTGGGCGACTTGTGGATGGTTGCGCCAACGACTCACGAGCAGCGCCACGGCGTGAACTTTTTGCCAAATTTTGTCATCTCGCAAGTTAGCGGTGCGTGGAACATCCAAACAGCAAAAGTCCAACAATGCACGTGTCATTATTGTCCTACGAAAGCAAAAACATCTGGGCGACTTGTGGATTGTTTCGCCAACGACACACGAGCTGCACCCCGATGTGAATTTTTTTGGCAAATTTTGCTGCCGTGGTGAGGTGAGCGGTACGTGAAAAAGCTAACAGTTCAAGAATACACGAGCCATTATTGTCCTAGCAGAGCAAAACAGCTGGGCGACTTGTGGATCGTTGCGCCAACGACTCACGAGCAGCGCCCCGCCGTGATTTTTTTTTGCCAAATTTGGTCATCTCGCAAGTCAGCGGTGCGTGAAACACCCAAACAGCAAAAGTTGAACAAAAATGCACGTGTCATTATTGTGCTAGCCGAGCAAAAAAAGATGGGCGACTTGTTATCATCTCGCAAGTTAGCGGTGCGAGAACAGCCACAGTTCAACAATGCACGTGCCCTTATTGTCCTAGCAGAACAAAAAACACCTGGGCGACTTGTGGATCGCTGCGCCAACGACTCTCGAGCTGCACCCAGACGTGATTTTTTGGCAAATTTTGCTGCCGTGGTGAGGTGATTTTGTCATCTCGCAAGTCAGCGGTGCGTGAAACATCCAAACCGCAAAAGTTCAACAATGCACGTGTCATTATTGTGCTACGAGAGCAAAACATCTGGGCGACTTGTGGAACGCTGCGCCAACGACTCACGAGCTGCATCCAGACTTGAATTTTTTTGGCAAATTTTGCTGCCGTGGTGAGGTCAGCGGTACGTGAAAAATGCCAAAGTTCAACAATGCACGTGCCATTATTGTGCTAACCCAGCAAAAAAAGATCGGCGACTTGTTATCAATTCGCAAGTTAGCGGTGCAAGAAACAGCCAAACAGCCACAGTTCAACAATGCACATGCCATTAGAGTCCTAGCAGAGCAAAAATAGCCAAATTTTGCTGCTGTAGTGCTTGAAAAAGCCAAAGTTCAACAATACACGTGACATTAATGTTCAAGCAGAGCAAAAAACAGCTGGGCGACTTGCGGATCGTTGTGCCAACGACTCACGAGCAGCGCCTCGGCATGAATTTTTTGGGCCAAATTTTGTCATTTCGCAAGTTAGCGGTGCGTTAAACATCCAAACAGCAAAAGTTCAACAATGCACGTGCCATTATTGTCCTACGAGAGCAAAACATCTGAGCGACTTGTGGATAGCTGCGCCAACAACTCTCGAGCTGCACCCACATGTGAATTTTTTTGGCAAATTTTGCTGCCGTGGTGAGGTGAGCGGTACGTGAAAAAGCCAAAGTTCAATAATGCACGTGCCATTATTGTGCTAACCCAGCAAAAAAGATGGGCGACTTGTTATCAATTCGCAAGTTAGCGGTGCGAGAAACATCCAAACAGCAAAAGTTCAGCAATGCATGTGCCATTATTGTCCTACGAGAGCAAAACATCTGGGCGACTTGTGGATCGCTGCGCCAACGACTCAAGAGCAGCGCCACGGCGTAAATTTTCTGCCAAATTTTGCTGCCGTGGTACTTGAAAAAGCCAAAGTTCAACAATCCACGTGCCATTATTGTCAAAGCAGAGCAAAACAGCTCGGCGACTTGTGGATCGCTGCACCAACGACTCTCGAGCTGCACCCAGACGTGAATTTTTTTTGGCAAATGTTGCTGCCATGGTCAGGAGAGCGGTACGCGAAAAATACTAAAGTTCAACAATGTTAACCCAGCAAAAAATATGGCCGACTTGTTATCAGTTCGCAAGTTAGCGGTGCGCGAAACATTCAAACAGCAAAAGTTCAACAATGCACGTGCCATTATTGTCCTACGAAAGCAAAAACATCTGAGCGACTTGTGGATCGCTGCGCCAAAGACTCATGAGCAGCGCCACGGCGTGAATTTTCTGCCAAATTTTGCTGCCGTGGTACTTGAAAAAGCCAAAGTTCAACAATACACGTGACATTAATGTTCAAGCAGAGCAAACAACAGCTGGGCGACTTGTGGATCGTTGTGGCAACGACTCACGAGCAGCGCCCCGGCGTGAATTTTTTTTGGGGCCAAATTTTGTCATCTTGCAAGTTAGCGGTGCGTTAAACATCCAAACAGCAAAAGTTCAACAATGCACGTGCCATTATTGTCCTACAAGAGCAAAACAACTGCGGCGTTCTCCGCGACTTGTGGATCGCTGCGCCAACGACTCTCGAGCTGCACCCCGACGTGAATTTTTTGGCCAATTTTGCTGCCGTGGTGAGGTGGGTGGTACGTGAAAAAGCCAACAGTTCAACAGTACACGCGCCATTATTGTCCTAGCAGAGGAAAACAGCTGGGCGACTTGTGGATCGCTGCACCAACGACTATCGAGCTGCACCCAGATGTGAATTTCTTTGGCAAATTTTGCTGCCGTGGTGAGGTGAGCGGTACGTGAGAAAGCCAAAGTTCAACAATGCACGTGCCATTATTGTGCTAACCCGGCAAAAAAGATGGGCGGCCGCGATTTGGTAATTGGTATCAATTCGGAAGTTAGCAGTGCGAGAAACAGCCAAACAGGCACAGTTCAACAATGCACATACCATTGATGTCCTAGCGGAGCAAAACAGCTGGACGACTTGCAGACCGCTATGTCAACGATTCTGGAGACTCGATGTGATTTTTTGGTAAATTTTGCTGCCGTGGTGAGGTGAGCGGTACGTGAAAAAGCCACAGTTCAACAACGCATGTGCCATTATCTTCCCGTCGTGAGGTAAGCGGTGCGTGAAACAGTCAAAGTTGAACACTGAACACCATTGACTTGAACGGCGCCTCACTCACACGATGGACAAACGTATCACAAAACGACATCGACGAAGCTGTTGGTCAAAACTCTAGTTTCGACAAACGGAAACCAATTTTGATAATTTTGTCGTCCCGGTGCGCTTCAGTCGTGAGGTGAGCAGTGCCTCAAACAACCAAAGTTCAACAATGTATGTGCCATTATTGCCCCAGGAGAGCAAAACAGCTGGGCGACTTGTGTGGGCCGCTGCGCCAACGACTCTCGAGCTGCACTGCGACGTGATTTTTTGCCAAATTTTGCTGCCGTGGTGAGGTGAGCGGTACGTGAAAAAGCCAAAGCTCAACAACGCACCTGCCATTATTGTCCTACGAGAGCAAAAAAGATGGGCTACTTGCGGTCTGCTGCGCCAACGACTCTCGAGCCGCGTTTCCAAAGTGAATTTTTTGCCACATTTTTGCTGCCGTGGTGAGGCAGGTATCGCGCCTCGTCGTGAAATGAGCTATGCGCGAAACAGCGAGAGTTCAACACTGAATGTGCCATTGTCGTTTCGGTGAGCTTCCGTCGTGAGGTGAGCAGTGCCTCAAACAGCCAAAGTTTAACGCTGGGCGACTTGCGGATCGCTGCGCCAACGACTCTCGAGCTGCGCCCCGACGTGAATTTTTTGCCAAATTTTGCTGCTGTGATGAGGTGAGCAGTACGTGACAAAGCCAAAGTTCAACAACGCAGTTGCCATTATCTTCCCGTCGTGAGACAAGTGGTGCGTGAAACAGTCAAATTTGAATACCGAACATCAGTGACTTGAAGCGGCGCCTCGCTGACACAATGGACAAACATATCACAAAACGTCATCGACGAAGCTGTTGGTCAAAACTCTAGTTTCGACAAGCGCGGAAACTAATTTTGATAATTTTGTCGTCCCGGTGCGCTTCCGTCGTGAGGTAAGCAGTGCCTCAAACTGCCAAAGTTCAACAACGTACGTGCCATTATTGTGCTAGACCAGCAAAAAAGATGGGTGACTTGTTATCAATTCGCAAGTTAGCGGTGCGAGAAACAGCCAAACAGCCACAGTTCAATGCACGTGCCCTTATTGTCCTACCAGAGCAAAATAGCTGGGCGACTTGCGGACCGCTGAGCCAACGATTCTCGAGACTATCGACGTGAATTTTTTGGCAAATTTTGCTGCTGTGGTGAGGTGAGCGGTACGTGAAAAAGCCAAAGTTAACAATGCACGTGCCATTATTCTCCTAGCAGAGCAAAAAGATGGGCGACTTGCGGTCCGTGCGCCAACGACTCTAGCCGCGTTTCCAACTTGAATTTTTTGCCACATTTTCGCTGCCGTGGTGAGGTAGGTGTTGCGCCTCGTCGTGAGATCAGCGATGAGCGAAACAGCGAGACTTCAACACTGATTGTGCCATTGTCGTTCCGGTGCGCTTCCGTCGTGAGGTGAGCAGTGCCTCAAACAGCCAAAGTTCAACAATACACGTGCCATTATTGTTTTAGCAGGGCAAAACAGCTGTGCGACTTGTGAGCCACTGCGCCAACGACTTTCGAGCTGCGCCCCGACGTTAATTTTTGCCAAATTTTGCTACCGTGGTGAGGTTAGGTGAACTGTCCTTAGCGGAGCAAAAGAGCTCGGCGACTTTCGCACGGCCGCGCGAACGACTCTCCGACGGCCGCACCCCGATGTTTGCATAGCTGCGCCGCACAACGTGCTTTTTTTGCTAAATTGTTGCTGTAAAGTCAGCGATGTGTCAATCGACCAAAGTTCACCACTGAACGTGCCATTGTTGTCTCCGCGTGAGGTAAGCGGTATGTGAAACAGCTATAGTTCAAAACTGAGGTAATCGGTGGGTGAAACAGCCATAGTTCAACACTGAACGTGCCATTATCTTCCCGTCGTGAGATAAGTGGTGCGTGAAACAGTCAAAGTTGAACACTAAACACCAGTGACTTTAAGCGGCGCCTCGTTGATACAGTGGACAAACATATCACAAAACGTCATCGACGAAGCTGTTGGTCAAAGCTCCACTTTCGACAAGTGCAAACTAATTTTGACAATTTCACGTAAAGATCGTCAGTGCACTTTCAAAAATGGTACGGATATTGAACTTTGCTTGTCCCTTCACTTTTACCTGCTTTATTGGTTTTTAAATAGCTACGACAGAAATTACGCGATATCCCTGCTGAACGCCTTCTGCGCTATAGGCCAACATTCTGCAAGTCACTGGTGGCTTTCATAGCTGTTTCAAAGCTGGGCTGCACTGAATTATTTTTCGTCGAGGTAGGAGTGAAAGTTGACGGCAAATACTATCGTGAAGTTTTGCTGATGAAGCAGATGCTGCTAGTAATATGTCGTATTGCTAGCAACACGTTTGCGTTCCAGCAACACAGTGCACCTGCGCACCGCGCTCGTGAAACACTCCAGCTCATTCGGCAGTAAACATCGTATTTTATCTTTCCAGATCTGCGGCCAGCAAACAGTCCGGCCAGTTGACTACGAAATTTGGAGACTGATGCAGGAACGTGTGTACAAGACACCCCTCTGCGACACCGGGGACTTGAAGCAGCGCCTAGTTGACACAATGGACAAACATATCACAAAACGTTGTCGACGAAGCTGTTGTTCAATGCAGAAAGTGGTCATGTGTATGAGTGAACTGAAAACAAAAAAATTAGAGGCACGTATATTATGAAATCGTGCAACATAAATCGTGACAGGTTGAAAGAGGCTATATAAGGAGCACTGTCGACGGACGTGTAGTAAGTGTTCCGGGTCGCTGCACAATACGTGTCAAAACAAATTTACGGAGCAGTTTATAAACTTCGTAGTCGAAGAGAAACTGGCAATAGACCTGAGAGACGGACGCCCTATCGAAGTGAGTGTGAGACCAATCGAATACGCAGTGGACGTGATCGTCGAGATATGCTAACAGCGAGAGCGTGGAAACAGCTTTTCGGTACATCGGCGGGTTCTTGCCGTCTTGGGAGACCTCGTCGATAATCGATTCTGACCGACTTTGGTGGACGCATTCAACACCCTCTATCAGGTGTGGCTACTGGGGAAAACGGGCGTCGTCTGGAAGCCGCTCGAGACCCACTAATCCACCAAACATTAGTTGAGACTGCAGAAGACAGAGATAACGAAGAAGAATAAAATAGTTCTCGGACAAGAAAACGTGGCGTGTAGATACGTGTGAAGTGAGCCAGTTTCTGTGATTTTGACATTGCGCGCTGTAGTTTTGACAGGGCATGTTATCATTGGTGCAGAAAACGAGAATGAACGACCTACATGTGTACAAATATGGCCAGCTTAGATCACGTTGGATCTTAGAAAGAATGAGTTACAATAAATATTTTGTCTCATATCGTTGTTGTTTTATTTATGTGAGTCACACATGGATTAGGCTTACAGTGTCATCACGTTCGAAACACGTACGATATGTTTCATTTTTCAAGCCTCGTATACAGAATGCACAAGATGCGGTTATTAAAACATTTACTAGTGCGCTTCAGTGGTGTGACAGAACGTCAAGAATACTTTGAAACAAAAATACACAAATTGAATTCCATAAGTTTTCGTGTCTCTAAGAAAAAGATGACTAGTTCAGTTCAGCGTCATTTTTACGGTCCCACCAGTGGCCAACTACGTGCTGTATGCCACAAAAACACACAAGCATAACTACACAACACTTAACTAACGAATAGAAATATACAAGATAACATTAACAAACGTGACATTTAGTATTGGTCCAAGAATTATAGTACGCTTAGTAAAGTAACACTTGGTAGTTCAAAGTTAAACAGTAGTCTCAAGTGTTATCGGAGTATGAACGTCCACTTGAAAGTATGTTTGCAACTTGTAGTCTGAATGGTGCGTAGAGTCTTAACACACCGTTGAACGTAAAACTACGGCAGCAAAGCAAACCAAAGCAACAATGCCTCAGCCAGTTTATACAAGGCCTTGCTATTCTTCCCGTCTCTTTGCTCAAATTCAACTGCTAGTTTATAAAGTTTCAATCGATGTAGTCTCAAGTGTGCTCGGAGTATGAACGTCTAGTTTAGAGTATGTTTGCTAGTCGTAGTCTGAATGGTGCTTAGAGTCTTAACACGCCGTTGAACGTCAAACTACGGCAGCAATACTGCCTACGCCAGTTTACAAAGACCGTACTATTCTTAGCGCCAGTTTGCTCAACTTCAGCTGCTAGTTTAAAAGTTTCAATTGTTGTTGTCTCAAGTGTGCTTGGAGTATGAAAGTCAAGTTCAGAGTATGTTTACTAGTCGTAGTCTGAATGGCAATTAGAGTCTTAACACGCCGTTGAACGAAAAACTATGGCAACAAGGCTGCCTTTGCTAGTCTATACAAGACCATGCTATTCTTCCCGCCAGTTTGCTCAGCTTGAAATACTAGTTTATAAAGTTTCAATTGCTGTTGAGTGTGCTCGGAGTATGAACGTCTAGTTGAGAGTATGTTTGCTAGTCGTAGACTTAATGGTCATTAGTCTTAACACGCCGTTGAACGTAAAACTACGGCAGCAAGGCTGCCTCTGTCAGTCTATACAAGACCATGCTATTCTCCCCGCCAGTTTGCTCAGCTTGAAATACTAGTTTATAAAGTTTCAATTGCTGTAGTCTCAATTCTGCTCGGACTGCAAACGCTAGTGTGTGTTAAGACTCTAAGCATATTAACCGCTCATACTACAACATTTGAATTTACGCCCTGATTCTTTACAGACGTCGTCGCTTTATAGATCATTTACTTACTTTCTTACTTACTTACATAAAAACTAGGAGACGGACTTTTGTGAAAAATACATGAAAATACATGACTCATACTTCTCAGTTTAAACTTATTTATTTACTTACTTAGTCCACTGTTGAGAGTATTCTGCACGGCCTTGTATAAACTTGCAGTTATACGTTAACCGTGTGTTACTACGGCTCAGTGGCATAGCGTCTATTTTTCACTGCTAGTTTATAACTAACTAACTAAGTAAGTAAACAGTTTCACGTTACTGTTTCAGCAGTTAAAGTCTGCTCGTTCATAAGTAGTTTCAATTGCTGTAATCTCAAGTTAGCTTGGAGTTGAGAGAAAAACATTCTGGAGGTTTAACGGAATGGTGTTCACAGTCTTAACATAAGCGTAAAACTATACGACAGCGGAACTGCCTCAGCTAGTTTATACAAGACCGCGCTATTCTTCGCGCCAGATTGTTAAACATCGACTGCCAGTTTATAACTAACGAAGTAAGTAAGTAAGCAAGTAGTTTCACGTTACTGTTTCAACAGTTAAAGTCTGC
>Ga0209339_1001072_pt1 | contig 11152 bp, 8 predicted proteins | sample OlaalgELextract3_FD_187376 | JGI IMG/M metagenome (GOLD analysis project Ga0209339, IMG submission 187376) | Olavius algarvensis symbiont microbial communities from Tuscany, Italy - Type A ELBA extract 3 (SPAdes) (version 2) | ecosystem: Host-associated > Annelida > Digestive system >...
AACACTAATAGGAAACCCTACCCCAGGAATTCAATGGTACAACTTTCGACCCCCTGGGGTGACCCCTAACCGGAGAATGGGCCCCCCGTGAGGCGCTTTTTGTCAAATTACTTCGACCTCTTGTTTCTAGCTGTTGTATCCTGTTACAATTAACATAAGTTGGCGTCAGTTGTAATTGGAATTTCAATGGCAGTTGTCCGAAGATCGCCAAGGTCCCATCTGTGGTCTTTTAACAATAACCTGCAAAACAGTCTATTCAACCACCGTATTGAGTGGGCAGACGTTAACGTCCCACTCGACACCCGATCGGTCATTTTGGAAACGAGGAAGGTAACGTGGTGAAGGAAAAATTAGGATGACTATATGAATGGAAGAATGGTGCACATAGATGTCGTTGCTTCCTCTTCGGCACCATGCACCAGATTGCTGCTGGACATCGGTACGTTGCGTTGATATCGCAGCGCAACAAAGAACAAACGCTATTATCATTCCTCGATGAACCGACATTGTGTGCTATTTGTGTGCCAACTTGGTAAGGCTTCGTAAATAGGTTCGTTTTTGCTGGGCTTCGCCAGATCGAAGGCAACAATGTTAAGGAAAACACTGAAAGTAAAAACGTGAGTCCAACGTCGCTGTTTACCAACGATGACTATACTTGACTTACTGTTAACAACTTATTGATCAGAACACAGGCGTAAACTTCCGGAGGCGGGCATGGGGCATGTGCCCCCAATAATTTTATTAGGGGGGTGCAATGTACCCCCAGTAACTGGCCGACTAGTGATCTTTTTTCCGTTGACATTAGATATAGCTCAAGACAACCAACGTGCCAGGTGAACGAAGGAAAGGAAGACGACGGCGCCGTTGGGTGAAGGACATCGAAGACTGGATGGGCAAGTAGATTAACACAGCAGCTGGACTGGTATCTGACAGACGTCAATGGAGACAGGCTGTTCGTCATGCCACGAGCCCACGACCCTTCAACGAAGGACGGCACCTGACTTGACCTGACTTAAACCAGCATGCATGATTTTGCATTTAAAATTTCATACGTTTCCCGGGGGCGAAACTCCGGATACCCGTGGCGGGAGGGGGTGACTCGTACGGTACCCACCGCTTTGCTCGATGCTGTGACCCAGTGCCGTCCATATTTCCCAACCTTACGCCGACGGATTAAAAAGTCAGACGTAGATTGCAGACCGTCTTCTCCAGTGTAGGCAGTAACAAGTTGCGGCGTGGTTACAGCTGGTCCGATGTCGTTAACCGAGATGACGTAGACGTCGTACGGACTAAACACCGGTCGACCTCCAAGAACCAGTTCTGTGATGTTGGCTACGACTCGACGCTCTCTGAACTCGTTGTTGTCACCGGTCGTCCTCCAAGTACTAGTTCTGTGGTGTTGGCTACAACTCGACGCTCTCTGAACTCGTTGTTGTCACCGGTCGACCACCAAGAACCAGTTCTGTGACGTTGGCTACAACTCGACGCTCTTTGAACTCGTTGTTGTCACCGGTCGACCTCCAAGAACCAGTTCTGTGATGTTGGCTACAACTCGACGCTCTTTGAACTCGTTATTGTCACCGGTCGTCCTCCAAGAACCAGTTCTGTGACGTTGGCTACAACTCGACGCTCTTTGAACTCGTTGTTGTCACCGGTCGACCTCCAAGAACCAGTTCTGTGATGTTGGCTGCAACTCGACGCTCTTTGAACTCGTTGTTGTCACCGGTCGACCTCCAAGAACCAGTTCTGTGATGTTGGCTGCAACTCTACGCTCTCTGAACTCGCTGTTATCGGCGCTGCCACTGTCGTTGTCCTCTCGCACGTCGAGCTGGTCGTTTAACGTTTGTTGTCGATGCCGCCAGCGGACAACGTAGTGGAAGCCAGGCCCGTTCTGTTCTTCACGAGATATAGGCTGCACCAACACGCACACTACGCAGCTTAAGATAAGTTTAGGTTTCCGTTTATGTCTGCGGGTGCAACATTAGGTAGGTTACTATCAGTAACCCGTGCTACTGACCCTAACCGACCCACGAAGCGGGGTTTTGACCCTAAACGATCCACTAGTGGGGGGCATTTTCGTAAGTGCCTGTGACAACCTTCCGTGACAACCGTGTAAGGCGCCTAACCTATCTAATGTAGCAATGTTGAACGCGTACGTCACAGGTGACGTCATGAAACTTTCAAAAAAAGACCGGCAATGCTGTTCAGATCACGCTACTCGGATCGCGCCTATACAATTTGGGCAAAATGTGATGCTGAAAGTCACATCACCGGGACCAAAATGACGCGATGAAATTCTGAATGCAGCGACGTGTGTTGAGTGACGCTGTGTAGCGAAAACCGGCGACTCTTGTGTCGGACATCACAGCTAAAGTGTGGATTAATTTGAAACTAGACTATGCTCAGAGAACGCAAACCTCCGCCAAGGCGTCTTAACCAAAATGATCCTAGATTCGAGTCCAGATTTCCGGAGTAGGCCTAATCCAGATTCAGATCCGACTGTTTACCGGATCGCTTCAAAAATGTTGTTGATTCATTACCTTGTCGGCGTCAGTCATTTCGCCGAGTGTCGTGAAAATCGGTCGGCGACTGTATGAGAAATGCTAATAAATGTGCTAAAATCCCCTATTCCGCAATGGCGAGGGAAGTGGAAAGTGATCCATCCGGAATCCGTTTCCTGGACCGGATCACCACCAAAAGTTCATCAATTCTTCCGATTGGTGGGTCTACTCATAACACCAAGTTTATATGAAGTCGGCTGATTACTTTTGCAGTAATCCTGCACACAGTCGCAGAATGACACAACAAATAAGTAACAAACCCACCTGATCGCATGACCCCCGCTGAGGGCTATACGATCTGGTCGATAGACCACCAAGCCGCCATCGATAGCCGAATTCGCCGCCGAATTTTTGTCCGCCGAAAATCCGACGAAAAAAATTCGGCTAGCCGAATACACCGAAAATCCGCAGAAAAAAATACGGATATTCGAATAATAAAGTGAAATCAACATTACAGAAAGTGACTAGCGTGTTATTTGAAGTGAATCATTCTTGTGATTTCGAAACTTCTTGTGATTACAGACGGACGCAGGTTTTGTAACAGCAAAACTAACGGACAGTCATTTCAGTTTAGGTTCAATAACTCAGCCGAAATTGTTTGTAATCAGCCGAATTTTAATCGCAAAATTATTGTATTCAGCCGAATCGTAGCCGAATTTTTTTTAGTTTACGCGATAATTCGGCTAATCCGAATATCAGCCGATCCCTCTTCCCAGCCATCCATATTTTATTCAGATTGCAGATTGGCGGCCTACAGGTGGGTTTATATGTCATTTGTTTTGTCGTCCCCGCATTTGCGGAGATAATCATGCCAATTTAAACCAAATGCTAGGCCTACATTATACTGTAATTACCTGCCAGACGATGTGGAGTACTCCAGGTCTAGTGTTAAGGCCGCAGACACGGAGTGGGTTGTGATGTGGTACATCCGGGGCAGCGTGGCACCACTCGGCCGTGGCTGCGCTGGAAGGTCCTCGGCGTCCGGTCATGTCCTCGGCCGTTACACGGAACGAGTAAGCGGAACCGGGCGACACGGCGATGCGCTGGACGCACCGGCGACGCGGACCACCCACCGCGGACGTCGTCTTCGCCACCCGCCAGTCGTCGTCGGCCAACGACGTCCGGTATTCGATGACGTAACGACCGACGGTCACGTGACGCAAAGATGGCGGCTGGTCACATGACCACTCAAGCTGTGCTAGTCGCGAGTCGCATCGCGCCAGTCTGACATTCCGTGGAGCCGCCGACACCTCCGCTTTATTCACACAATCACAACCGTTGTGTACTTAACCCTTTACAGTCCAGAGGCAATTATAGTGCCACATCAAATAATATAGAGTTGGTACACTGGCCGTTGGTGGGTGGGCTGTTACATTTGGTACATCGAGGAGGGAACTAGGCGGGGCCCTAGCCCCCCCAGGCCTCTTCCTCGTGTACCAAATGTAACAGCCCACCCATCCGCCAGTGTACCAATCACCGTATTGCTGTATAATGGTCCGTTACTCTGCGGTTTTAATGTGCCCATAAAGGGTTAAAGCTCCAACCACGCAAGCATGTTTGTAACGCACAATGCACAGCGGACAAGAAGCTCAGCTGTCGCAGAGAGACCGCGCGATGATTCCTGTCAGTGAATATTTTGCCAAGTAACCAAGGTCACTCAAGGTCATTCGAAATCACACTGGTGAGTAGAGCATGTGTAAGTCCATATTAGTATTCGATTGAAACTATGACTATCTTTATCGTTTTTGAGATATTCAGCGTCAAAGAATGGCGTCACCTTGAAACCCGGGTAGGGGTCGTTCAAGGTCGTTGAAAATGGCGCCGTTCAATAGATCATATATGATTTTTTATTGGTCGGCCATTGTAAATATAGCTCTATCTTGTACTGTTTTTGAGTCATTTGACGTTGAATAATATTGTGACCTTGAAATCTGGGTTAGAGGTCACTCAAAGTCATTTAAACTGGTTCCATTCGAAAGCTTGGGTGCGGTTTCCTATTCGCCTTCCCTATTAACTATGGCCGTATCTTTAACCGTTTATGAGATATTCAGCGTCAAAGTATAGCGTGACCTTGAAAACTGGGTTAGGGGCTGTTCAAGGTCATTGAAACTGGCGCCATTCGATAGACCATATACAACTTTCTAATGGTCCGTTATTGTAAATATAGCTCTATCTTGTGCCGTTTTTGAGTTATTTAACGTTGAATAATATTGTGACCTTGAAATTTAGGTTTGAGCTTACTCAAGGTCATTCAAACTGATACCATTCGAAAGCTTCCATAGTAACTATGGCTTTATCTTGCATTATTTCCAATATAAAGCAAGATGTTGGTCGAAAATCGTGATTTTTTCTTACCACCTTGCATTCGGCGCCCCCGTTAGGGTGGTCTACGTCGAAATATTGCCATCCCGTTTGGTACGGAAAAACTAGAGTGGCGTGGCAACCGAAATGTAAACAAAAACTTTGAGGATATGTATAACCGTTTAGACAGAATACCGCCGTATATCGGAAAGACGGACAGATGGACGGACAAACGGAAATACATCTTGCCACGGCATAGTCCGCGCTATGCATACGCGTCGCGCGGTAAAAACTGAACTCAACTCAACTGTGTCGTTCAGTTCAGTTCAGTTTTCCTCCATGCATTGGACTTAACCCTCAAGCAGTAGCGATTGGTCAGATGAGGAAAGCACGATGTTTCAATACAGATTCGATTACTCCTTAAACTTTGCCTGTTGTCGAACAATAAGAGAAACTACACTGTGCGCATAAAACAACGTGGCAGCAAACTTTTGTGTCAATAACTCTGGCAAATCTTCACCGATTTTGAGAAATTTTGCACTGCCATAACCGGCAATATAATTATTTGTAACGAAATGCATGCATTCACTTACTTATTTTAACAGCGTTTTTATAATGACGTCATAAACACGTCATTGTTTACTGACGACATTTGTGACTTAAAATGGGAATCAAAGAAGCAGACGATTAATTAGCAAGTTTCCGAACAAAACTAGAGCAGACGTGGCTTGTACGCAGACTACAAGCAACTGGCTCAATTGAACGCGTTTAATATAAACGTTTTTGTGCTTACGTGAAAAAACCGCTGTATTCTGATTTTGCTGCTTACACACGCAAGGTGAAGTGAGACATTTTGGTACGCTGAGATGCGTTATTCATTTCTAGTTAATTTGATGCAGAATTATCAAAATCGGTCAATATTTGCAAAAGTTGTTGCAACAAGAGGTCAAAGTAATTTGACAAAAAGCGCCTCACGGGGGCCCATTCCCTGGTTAGGGGTCACCACAGGGGGTCGAAAGTTGTACCATTGAATTCCTGGGGTAGGGTTTCCTATTAGTGTTCCATAGTAACTATAGGCCTAGTATGCACCGTTTTGCCACAGTGCACGCGCGTGACAACCAACCAACGACGTCACGACACAGCCTATCTCAATAAGCGCCTCTTTTACTAAAGTAAAGTGAGGCGCTTAAAAAGTGTACTGCCACGTTTTTATGCCCACAGTGTAGAACGTAAGAGACGTTAAATCAGCACCGACGATTCATCCGAGCTTTTGACGATTATCTGCTCCTACAAAATTTCATGACGATATCTCAAACTGTTCAAGAGTCATCGTGTTGACAAACGAACACGGAACACCCACACACACATCCAAACGGACACCTCTGAAAACCATCCAGCTCGTAATGCTATCAAACACCGTCCGTGCCATCGGTCCAGCCTACTTCAGAGACATCTGCACCACAGTGGTCGAGCACGACACCCCCAGTCGAGCAAACCTCCGTTCGGCCCATCGCGGTGACACGTTCGCCCCGCTAACCAGGACACCGCTGGGCCGACGACGCTTCCGTGTTGCTGCTCCGACTGTCTGGAACAGTCTTCTTCTTCATCTGCGCTCGCCATCTTTCAGTCGAGGACAAATCAGAGCTGGGCTGAAAACCCATCTCTTCAACCAAGCCTACACCAGCCTCTGTTTTAAGAGTTAACCTACTTGTTTACTTACTTACTTCCTATCGTTACATGGGTGCGTCATTAACCCCTTAGACTCCAAAGGCAATTATAGTGCCACATCGAATAATACGAAGTTGGTACACTGGCCGTTGATGGGTGGGCTGCTACATTTGGTGGGCCGGGGCGGGCTGCGGCCCCGCCCAGTCCCCTCCTCGCTGTACGAAATGTAACAGCCCACCCATCAACGGCCATATGATTGTCTGTTGCTCTGCGGTTTTAATGTGGCGATTAAAGGGTTAATTTCGTCATTTGTTGTAGTAATAAGTGATGCCGTAACATCTTACGTACCTCCAATATGTGTCAGAAACTCTGACGTGGACTGGATGTCAGCTGATGTCGGGACGCAATGGACGTGCAGACCCAACATGATTGACAACGTCAATAACGTTACTAAACACGTCATTATTACGTCATACAGCGACAAGTGCTACAAACGAATCGAACGATTTTTTGCCGCCGACGCTTTGCCTGCGTCCGTTCACTGTATGTTATTTATAATGTTTGCAAATTATACCTGCACGAGCAAAATAAACAGAAGTGTTTGCAACGCTGAAGACAATCTCAGGTTACACGCGTACATCTGGCGTTATGATGCCACGTGATCGATTCCCAACATGCCTGCACGCACCTGCACGTAGTCAGTCCGTGAGTAATGACGTCAAAGACATGGTTCTCCACTGAAGCGCATAACAGAAACGTTCTCCATCCTTCCCTCTCCGCTTTCTCTTTCTCTTTCCCTACTTCGCTCTATCCCTCCCCTGGCCGGCTGGGGGGGGGGTCTGGGAGTGTCGTGAACTCCCCAGCGAAGCCTGGGGCAGAAACCTGTTGCGAACAATTTTTAGCTGCGCGGAGATACCCCTGTATGTCACCCCCTAGTCAAATAGGGTCAGGAGTACGGGTTAGTGCCAGTTTTCAAATATTCTCTAGCTGGAAGGTCCGAGGAATATCTCCAGGCGGTTATCTCGTGGATTCCGATTTTAAAACATTTTAAACACAAATCTATGCATAAAAAGAACGAAACGTTTATGCCAAATCTCACATTTGAGAACTGTTGCCTGTACAGCCATTTTTCAACCAAAATGAATTTTATCCCCTAAAATTACCCCAAAGATGCACGCCCCGAAGTGATGTGGAGATGTGTTTTGGCGTCGTAAATTCATTCTGTTATAATGACGATACAGTCATGATCATATAAAAACAACAAAACACCTGGCGACTTCCACGCATCATTTGCGTCACTGCGCCGAATGTGTTCAGAAATAGACCAGACACAAGCAGTAGCTGGTGACGATTTATTTGTGGCATTGTGGGAAGCAACGCCCAAGGCCTAGCAACAACAACAACAAGAGCACTCAGAGAGCGCACACTGCCCCAAGGCCGAAATATCGACGGAAAGTGATGCCGGATGCATATATACAATTCGTAACACGTCCTGGGTCATGCATAATGCATACCCGTGTGGCAGCCCCGAGATTGGTTGGTCTACGCACGCGCGGGCGTGTACCTAACATGCGCTAGCTTATATTGCACCTTTTGACCGATATCACCGACTGCTCACGTAGCCCAGTGGGCAAGATGCTGCGTCTTCATGGCATAGGTCGTGAGTTCGAATCCCGTGGTGATGTTATAATTTTTTTATCTTTATTTATTTACTTCGTTTTCTAAGTCATTTTTCATTGTACTATTTGCCACTTATTCAGTTAACGTCAATTTCCGTGATTATTCGTATATGTATAATGTTGACCATATAAATCCTCTATTTCCGTGCGATCATGGCGCTGCCACACACTTATGCATTAATCATGACACAGGACGTGGTACGTTATGTAAAAATGCATCCCGAATCCGGATATCTGGGTTAATCCTGACTCCGATGTCTACCGGATCTGCCGAAATGTTGTGGATTCATTGCCTTGTCGGCGTCATTCGTTAAGTTTTGTAACAAGAAGCGCAGCTGTCGCAGAGAGACCGCGCGACGCTTCGTGTCATTGAATATTTTGCTAAGTCACTCGAGATCACTTAAGGTCATTCGAAATGACACTGTTGAGTAGGGCGTGTGTAAGTCCCTATTGGCATTTCAGTGAAACCACGTCTGTATCTCGTACCGTTTCTTAGATGTTCAGCGTTAAAGAATGATGTGACCTTGAAACTGGTAGCAGGGGTCGTTCAAGGTCATCGAAAATGGCACCGTTTGATAGATCATATACGACTTTCTATTAGTCGGCCATTATAAGTATAGCGCTATGTGGTACCATTTTTAAGTTATTTGACGTTGAATAATCTATAATCGTGACCTTGAAATCTGAGTTATAGGTCACTGAAAGTCATTGAAACTGGTACTATTCTAAAGCTTGGGTGCGGTCTCCTATTCGCCTTCTGTAGTAACTATGGTCGTATCTTTAACGGTTTACGAGAATTCAGCGTCAAAAAATAGCGTGACCTTGAAAACTGGGTTCTTGTTCAAGGTCATTGAAAATGGCGCCGTTCGATAGACCATAAATACGACTTTCTATTGGTCCCACATTGTAAATATAGCTGTATCTTGCACCGTTTTTTAGTTATTTGACGTTGAATAATATCGTGACCTTGAAATCTAGGCTAGAGGTAACTCAAGATCATTCAAACTGGTGCCACTCGAAAGCTTGGGTGCGGTTTACTATGCGTCTTCCATACTCACTTTTTTAATTATGGCGTTAGCAAGCGGCTTGTCGAACGTTTCATTTTCATTCACTAGGGGCCGCCACTCTATACCACTACCAACAGCCCTCGACAGCCGGCGATGTAGCCTACTGTATAGTTCTGTAGCCTATAGTTCTTTGGTGGCGTGCGTTTGATACTTGGTTTTTACCGTGCGATGCTATGCATAAGCGCGGTATATGCCGTCACCCAGTGTCTGTCTGTCTGTCCGTCACGTTTGTGAGTTGCGCCAAAACGAATAAAGATATCTTCGAAATTTTTTCACCATCGGGTAGCCAAGCCATAATAGAATTTTATGCACTAGTAAATCTGAAGCCGCAGTAAGGTAATAAAAAACCGCGCTGTAGGTATGTTGAAGCTGACTACAGACAAACACGAAGCATCGCGCAGTCTCTCTCGCGCAGTCTCTCTGCGAGAGCTGAGCTTCTTGTTTTTCTTAGCAAGATACGGGGAAACGTATTCGTGAAATTTACAGAATACATTGGCAAGGGCACCTACTGTTAAATTGATGAAGTAATTGCGCCAAAACTCACATCACTCGTCCAAAACAAGTCTGCTATTGTAGAGAGGACGCGATTGCAGTCTTTTGCTATTAGTTACTTTGTAAGTTCGGCTTCAGATTTACCAATGCGTAGTCACAAAACTTAGCTATCGCGTAATCTGCGCGCACAATATTTCGTGAGGGTATTACGTCGAGGGTATCTATATTAAGCCATATATGACTTTAAAATTTAGGTGAAGTGTCACTCAAAGTCATTCAGCTTGATACCATCTGAAAGCTTTGGTACGGTTTCCTATTCGCCTTTCATAGTAACTATATATGGCCGTATCTTTAGCCATTTCGGAGACATTCAGCGTCAAAGAATGGCTGACCTTGAAATCTGGGTCTGGGAGTCGTTCAAGGTCGTTGAAAATGACGCCGTTCGATAGACCATATACGACTTTCTATTTGTCGGCCATTGTAACTATAGCTCTGTTTGGTACCATTTTCGAGTTATTTACGTTAATAATATCGTGACTTTGAAATATGGCTCAGAAATCACTCACCGTCATTAGGCCTAAAGCTTGTGCCATTCGAGAGCTTGGGTGCGGTTTCCTATTCACCTCAGAGATGACAATGGGTCACACTTTTTGACCCGTGACCCACGTGACCCATCAGTCAATTGACCCGGGACCCGCGTGACCCGTGACCCGCGACTCCTCACGAGTCATGACTCCCGACTATTGCAGTTTTCTCTGCAATGGGCGAATTGGCCTACAGTACCTATTACTTACATGCGGTACAGGCGTACATTTATGTCGCTAAGTGAAGTTAGTGAACAACAACACATGAAGTTGAAGGCGTCAATGGAACAACAGTGAAACAAGAGTTACAAGACGCATGAAGCACAGTCAGATTTGTCCAAAACAGCCACGCCAATTTACCAACCCTATCCAGTGATTCCAGTCAGGACCACTAACTCGAACTCGAAGTGCTCTCAAAATCAAACCTCATCACTGCCACAAAATACTCCGTAGTCCGTACTCCGTAGAAATAACTGAATTAAACTGACGTTGTGGCTTAAGCTCTGCCGTAAGTCTGTGCAATGTCTGAAAAAAACGAAATCTAAAACGCCTTAGATCATTAGATGAGTACTGTTCTCACTTCTCAGTGCTATCACGCCGAGTCTGTCACTGCTGTCTGGCGGCCTTGGTGGCCTGTCATCGTGTCTGTGTGTACAAAGCAGTAAAGCATGATCACTTAATCAGTTTGTTTTTGTAGCCTTCGAGAACAACGGTATCAGAGAGGTGCGGACGCGCAATTTTTGGACTAAAATTAGATATATGGGCGGTAGGAGGTTAGGAGGTAATAAGTGATAATTAAT
>Ga0209339_1001073_pt1 | contig 11151 bp, 9 predicted proteins | sample OlaalgELextract3_FD_187376 | JGI IMG/M metagenome (GOLD analysis project Ga0209339, IMG submission 187376) | Olavius algarvensis symbiont microbial communities from Tuscany, Italy - Type A ELBA extract 3 (SPAdes) (version 2) | ecosystem: Host-associated > Annelida > Digestive system >...
CTTCGTTGCTTGTTTTTAGGCGGCTGCTGAAATGCGAACTGTTCCATCGCTGTTACGATTTGTGCTAACTGATAGGCCTACACTGTTTTAATGACTAACCCCACAACCGTCGCGCGAACTTAGTAAATTTGTAAAGTGTCCTAGCAGTTAGTCCTTAACGATACGCCACTCATTATTTTCTTATTTAATAATAATAATAATAATAATAATAATCTCTGGAGGGATAAACTATGGCGTCTCTCTCTGCAGCATGGTGACAGTGTCACGTGCACGATGCGCTGGTGCCCCATCTTGCTGAAAAAGGTAATAATCCCCGAAAACAGAGCAGATATCCGGCAGAAGCATATTCAGCAGAACTGTATTCCGGTAATAGTCACCGTTGACACCCCTGGTTCCAAGAAGTGCAGCTGCGTAGCACCAAGACTGGACACTGCCACCGAAACCATCAGCGATTGCGCAGTGGCACAGTCGTTTGAATGCATGTGTTCGCGTGAATGGTGGACATTGTGAACATAAATTTTGAGCCTCTGACTTTCTGCTGTGCTTTCTTTCATCGATACTGGTTTCTGTAAATGTGATCGATGTAAACATGTGCATAGTGCTAATATTGGTGTGAAATGTGTTACTTTTGTGTCTGAGACTTTCACATGGTATGGTGGCAACATAACGAACGTGTGGCAAAATGTTTTTATGCCAATGACTTTGGCATTCTCTTGCGAAGTTTTACACGAAAAATTATGAAAATCCATCAATATTTGTAAAAGTTACAGCAAAAAAATCAGTGGCACCTTTCTTTTCTGAACATGGTGTGTATATACTTTCAAGGCGGACCAAAAAAGTGTATGTTATTCTGCGCTTTAGTGTCCCTTTAAGGGGATCACTGTTGGAATGTTGCCATGATGTTTGTTGTGGAAAAACTAGAATGGTGTGGCTACCCGGCAGTTAAAAAATTTTGAAGCTGTGTTATTCATTTTGACAGAATTCACAAACGTGACAGACAGACAGACACCACTAGGGTCCGAACTTTACTGGTAATATTGCTAATGTTACTTTACTGGTAAATTACGAGAAAACTACTTGTAATTTACAGATAACAAACTGGTGAATACTGCAGTCACAGATTAACATTAGTGATGAATAGTGAAAATGGCACCGTTTGATAGATCATATACAACTCACTATTGGTCTGCAATTGTAAGTATACCATTTTCGGTTTATTTGACGCTAAATAATATCATGACCTTCAAATGTGGGTGAAGGGTCATGCAAGGTCATTGAAAATGGTACCGTGCAAAAGCACCGCAGTCAGCGATTTGATTAGTAGTGTCTGCATTGTTTGTGTTGTCTGCATACCTTAAGATGACCCGATACTTCTGCTAACTGCTGCTGAGCCATGCAACTTCAGCAATCCTGAATGAAATTGTCTGCGTGCTGTGTGTTTGGGATCAGCGATCAAGTTTATGGGGTTGTCCAGTTCTCTGCAAAAAGCAGATTTTATTAGGTGAAGTGTCTACACCAGATTTTGTAGGTGCAAAAATAGGCCTAATAACAAATTTTTTAACAATAAAATAAAATAGTAATAAAAAACTTATCTGATTACCTTAAATTTGACCTTAATGTTGAGGATTTTCTGGGTCTGGACGTCAGCATATATGTTTTTAGTAACTGGCAGTTTAACTGTGAAGTGAATTGTGTCTGCAAGGATGGCGTCAGAGAATGTCGACCTGAGTCACTTTGATGCTACTCAGGTTAAACTACTTGAAGAAGAATGTATTCTAATCGACAGTGATGACCACAAGATCGGTTCTGCTTCCAAGAAAGTCTGTCATCTTTTAGAAAACATTGAAAAGGGTTGGTGTAATTCACAGACACACAACTGTGTTATTATTGTTGTTGTTATTATTATTGTTGTATTTTGTTATTGCCCGATTTGCTAAAAATGGTCAAATGTGCTCATGTTATTGTGCCATAAATGAAATATTAAGAGGTGTGACAAAGGTGTTATTGCAACATAAGCATATTTCGTGCCTGTTAGTTCATGAGTTTGAAATTCTAAGCATTATAATAGTTATAACATGAATAATTATTATTGTATCTAGATTGAAATCACTACTTGCACCACGTGTTCCTTGTGCAGCTTGTAGCTTATTGTCACTGTCTGGCGACTGAACGAAGCTGTAGCAAGTATTCGGTTTTATATGTCTAATTGCCAATTAAATATCTACTGTAGTGGAATAATGTGCTATTTATTATTTTGTCATATTCAGCTATGCTGAAGCACAACTTGGCTATTTCCGAGTGATCCCTAACGTAGATTTCAAGGTCACAATATTCTTCAACGTCAAATATCTGTTAAATGGTACAAGACAGTGCTATATTTACAATGGCAGACTGATAGGAACTCTTTTGTGATCGATCGAATGGTGCCATTTGTAATTACATTGAATGATCCCTAACTCACATTTCAAGAGCACTCCATTATTCGACGTCGAATGTCTCGAAAGTGATATGAGCTGATATTCACATGGTTACTACGAACCACTAATACGAAGTGATATGTATGTGGCTATTGAATTGTGCCATTGCCAATGATTTTGATTGACGTTTTAAGGTCTTTTGAGCTATATTTCTCTGCAAATAAGTGTATGCTACTTGTCCCATCTCTGATTAAGTCCAGGTGATCTAACATGCCGATGACCGTGCGTGACCTTTGACGGTCATTTCAGGTAGTTTAAACTATGTCATTGTCTGTGTCTCAAAAATACAGCATGAATAATTACGAAGTCAATTACAGTGGTCCGATGTCATATGTGAGCAATTATTTCTGATGTATTCTACCGGAAATATGATGCTGAGCACAACCTGTTAGTGATAGCTAAGTTTCTTGTTGTCAGTTTATCTACTATTTTAAAGTTTTTGCTTACCAGTTTTTGGATTAAATAAATAATATGTAGTGGAAGCTAAATTGTTCAGAATCTTGCAGAAGAAGTAAAATATTTCACGGTTTAACTTTGCATTACACTTTGTAAATTTTGCACATGCACATTTAGTCACAAATGTTAAACAGTTGAACAATGTTAGTGTTCAAGTTCCATTTCGGTAAACTTGCATGAATGTTGTGGCAGGTATGTTACATCGAGCATTCAGCGTGTTCCTTTTCAACCACGAGGGTCGTTTGTTGCTTCAGCAGCGAGCATCGACAAAAATCACTTTTCCTGGTGATTCGTTGCAACTTTTTTTATTGTTGTCATTGCATGTGTAGAGTGCTATCTCTATCTGACTGTTTATGCAGCCTTTATCCACCTAATCAAACCCGGATCGACTAAGTAGGATGAAATCGAACCCGGCCGGCGTTTAAACTGAGTTGCATGATTGTGCATGGCAACTATTAGGCTTATAATTTCATACATAATATTTATTAACAAATAAATACAACAGTAACATAAAATTTTATAATAAGGCTGGCACTACATATCTTTTAATATAGTTCACCTAGGCTAGGCTCGAGCCACAAGCAATGCATGCAAGCGATGTATGGACCAATGCCCTTGGAAGCAATGATGGTCTCACGAAGATGCGATCTGTGTTGTCGATCTGCTGTCTTCCGAAGATCTTGCCGTCGTCGCCGACTTCAACCGGAGCCGGAGGCGATCTTTGATGTGAACAAACGTCGAGACTTGGGCTGAGGATCTTCCTCACCGTCGACAGGAAAGATGTTCGTCTGATCACCGGCAATTCCTCTCTGAACTCGGTTCAGTACGATATTCTTCCACACCGTCACAACTGTCTGATCTAACTGTCAGACTATTCAATGACTTCTTTGAAGTCTATATCACTAAATTGGTGACTTTATCACCAAATGTTTAAACTGTCTCACTGACCAGTTTAACTCTCCAGTTCCAAATCACGTGACCAGTCCTTCTTCATTCTGATTGGACAGTCATCTCACTGCTGATAGATACCGTTAATAATATCATATGTATGTAAATATACACAGACACTAGATGAACAACTGGTAAATTAATAATGGATAATCGATGACAGGAACTGTCCTTTAACGCAAAGCTAGCACGCGACTAATAGGCCTCCTATTACTGCCAGCAATTAAAGGAGCTGTCTGCATTAATATACATTCTATCTAGCCAGCCAGAGCTAACTAAATTAATACAATGAAAATATTGGTGGGCATCACTCCTTCTTTACAGCATGTTATTTTGTTGTTTTATGAAACATAATACTTTAGTGCATCATTAGTTAGTTTCACAAATTATGCATTGATATGTACTGTAACATGGCACTGATTTTCAACACATTTGCACAGAATATAATTATTGCATTGTATTTTCCCACTATTGTATTAGTCTTTGCTTCATCATTTGCTGCATTTATCGACATTAATTACTTATTCTTGTAATATTACATTAGCTCCCCAGTGTGCTGGTGGTTATCGTCAGTCCAGTGAATATACCGAAAGCTGTTTCAACAGTTCAGTGGTGCTGTCGAGCTCCCAATGTTTAGCAGTGTGTGCATTTCATTACCGATGACTTGTTGTGTGGTGTTATAGATCACTGGACAAACACCTGCTGTAGTCATCCACTTTGCTTTGACGCAGAACTGGATGAGAAGAATTCAGTCGGTGTTATCCGTGCAGCTCAGCGTAAACTAAAACACGAGCTTGGCATAGATAGTCATGAAGTAAGCAGTAGTTTCAACATCAAGTGGCTAGTTACTGGTATCAATGTTTTGTAATTGTGAGACATAACTTTAAAAAAGAAAAGCAGATTATGAATGGTTTCGGATTTTTCTTACAAAACACTTAAATGTTTTCACACATATCTCTTTCCTTTCTGATGATTGGCATGTTATGACACTGAATTGGTTGATATAACTTTTACAACCAACGTTTGTAATATAAAGATCTGGACACTTGTTATAGCGCCACTTACATGAATCAGACTCGCGACCAGCAGCGCTTTACAATCACAAGCCAGTGGTACTGTGGCACATTAAGTGGCCATCCATTGCCATGCTAATGGACAATTGGACCTGCAGTGCAGCTAGCAGACACACCGTCACCCCAGTCAGCCACACTAGGCCTTTACCTGTAGCCCACAGTAGGTAAGCTACTACTGATTTCTCGTCCCACTGTGGGTAGGAGGCTGAGTTGACATGAGCATACATTAGGTTAGCAGCGTGCTTAAGGTTGCTTGCAGTGGACTGGGTGAGATCTAACTTGCAACCTGTCAGTGACAAGCCCGATACTTCACCACTAGACCAACTGGACCCCTCCCCCAGTATATTTGCATTGCATTCATTGTGTACAAGTGACCTCATGATCATAATGCACTTTGCTCAAGTATGGTCTCTTCTATCACTGCAGCTGCACATACTTTCAGCATTGTTAAGTCAGAATGAAGTCAACAGCTTTCCATTTTTACCGCGCGACGCGTATGCACAGCGTGGACTGTGCCGTGGCAAGATGTCTGTCTGTCCATCCGTCTGTCACATGCCGGTATTGTGTCTAAATGATTACACATACCATCAAAGTTTTTTGACCGTCAGGTAGCACCACCATTCTAGTTTTTCCGTACCAAACGGGATAGCAATATTCAGACGGGAACCCCCCGAATGGGGGCGTCGAATGCAAGGGGGTATGAAAAAATCACCAATATCTCGCTTTAGCTCCGAAATGATGCAAGATAGAGCCATAATTGTTACTATGGAAGGCGAATAGGAAACTGCACCCAAGGTTTTAGATGGTACCAGTTTGAATGACCTTGAGTGACTTCCCAGCCAGATTTCAAGGTCATGATATTCAACGTCAAATACCGGTAACTCAAAAACGATAGCAGATAGATCTATATTTACAATGGCCGACCAATAGAAAGACATATATCGAACGGCACCATTTTCAGTGACCTTGAACAACCCCTGACCCAGTTTTCAAGGTCACTTTATACTTTGATGCTGAATATATTATAAACAGTTAAAGATATGGCCATAGTTACTGTGGAAGGCAAATAGGAAACTGCACCCAAGCTTTTGAATGGTACTACTTTGAATGACCTTGAGTGACCTCTAACCCAGATTTCAAGGTCACTATATTATTCAATGTCGAGTAACTTATAAATGGTACAAGATAGAGCTGTATTTACAATGGCAGACCAATAGAAAGTTGTATTTATCTATCGAACAGCACCATTTTCGATGACCTTGAACAACCCCTAACCCAGTTTTCAAGCTCACGCTATTTTTTTACGCTGAGTGAATATATCATAAACGGTTAAAGATATGGCCATAGTTACTATGGAAGGCAAATGAGAAATCGCTTTTGAATGGTACCAGTTTGAATAACCTTCAGTGACCTTTTCAAGGTCACGTTTATTCAACGTCAAATAACGCGAAAATGGTACTACAACGTAGAGCTATACTTGCAATGGCCAACCAATAGAAAGTTGTATATGATCTGTCGAAACTCGAAAGGCGCCATTTTCAATGACCTTGAAAGACCCCTACCCCCAGTTTCAAGGTCACTCAATTCTTTGATGCTGTATATCTCATAAACGGTTCGACATACAGACATAGTTTCAATGAAATACCAAGAGGGACACACGCCCTACTCAACAGTCATTTCGAATGACCTTGAGTGAACTTTTGAGTGACTTAGCAAAATATTCAGTGATACAAAGCGTCGTGCGGTCTCTCTGCAACAGCTGAGCTTCTTGTTCAGGTAGCAGTCAAACATTTTGCAGCAACACATAGGCTGTGTTGCATATTTGTGATTCTTTTTGTTTCTGTGATGTATGAGTGGACGTAATTGTGTTTTACTCATGGTTATTACATGATCGAGTTGTATTTGCTCGTGTATGAGTAAATCTCCTCGTCTGTTGTAGCAGGCAATCATGTCTTAACTGCCTGTTCCCATAAACGACAGCTGTTTACGACAAAAGGCCCATTGGAATGTTGCAGACTTATGCAACTTGGCACCAGCTATGAACTCAGAATATAATTTTCATGTTCCTGGGGTATTTGTGCCGAAAATTAGAAGTAATATAATAAAAAGAGCAACGTTGGATAACAGAGCATTGCATTGTTTTCACAAATTGAACACTGATGTATTGAAAGTAAGTTCAGCCGCTGTATGAATTATGTAATGTTATTAAATTAAAGGACTGTGTGATCATGCCTTTGAATGGTGGCAGTGCCAAGCAAATCACAATAAGACTGCAAATTCCTGTAACAAACTGCTGATATAATATATTTTGAAATAATATAATAAAAAGAGCAACGTTGGGGCAACAGAGCATTGCATTATTTTCCCAGATAGAATGATGTTGTACTGAAACTGAGTTTAACCTCTATACAAATTGTGTAATTTATTAAATTAAGTGACTGTGAGATCATGCCTTTCCAAGCAAATCACAACAAGACTACAAATTCCTGTTACAGACTGCTTGTATAATATAGTTTGACTTGCTGCATCTCATTTAATTGGTTTTGTTTTCCAGCTCGAACATGCTTTTGAAATTACATACTAATTCAGTTTATTTTGGACTTAACCTTTGGTGACTGATCGTGCCGGTAAATGTTGGCAACACCAAGCGGGCACATCAATTTACAGTAATGCATACAATCACAGTAAAGTAGATGCATTGGTGATTTTGACACTCAGGCCATACGTCGCCAATTTTTATCATAATTTAGTGCATCTCGATCATTGTGATAAATATATTAAAGCATGACCAACATCATATGCCCAGAAAAATGCTCGTGGCCTATAAATGCCCTTGCTATGGCTTCATTGTTTATTTTTCCTGAGGCAGTCATGCCTGGCACTATGATGCAGTTAACTTGATAGTTATGGTGTTGTGTCATGTTTGTTTAAAGGTTCCGTTGGAATCGTTCGAGTACCTGACTCGGATACATTACCGCGCTGCTAACATTCCTCATGATGGCATGTTTGGTGAACATGAGATTGATTACATCTTGTTTGTATGTCGAGACGTTATGCTGCAGCCAAATGCAAATGAAGTTAGTGATTATCGATATGTCACCAAAGAAGAGTTGAAGGATATGATTGGTAAGAGTCACTTGATTATGCGTGAATGTTGCAAAAGGACAGCTATGTTTTCTAGGTTTCCACACTCCTGGAAAGTGCTGGATTCTGTGGTGTATTCAGGGGGTGATTGTGTGACCGCCTCCCCCTTTTGGCCTGATCGTGAATTTTGGATAATTTTTGCACTGTTTTTGCAAGCTTGTTTCGCGATATGAACCGTAAAATGTGTCCCAAAGCTTCTGCCTGTTAAAAACTGCGTCAAACTTCACCCAAAGTTGTCATTTTGGGGACGAAAGTGACTTTTTCTGGGGAAGGGTTTAGCCCCTTCACCACACCCTACCCCCTCGACGCCTGCAGCTCCTCGTCCCCTCCTTCCTAAAATCCTTAATATGCCACTGGCTGGATTTGTCCCTTTTGAAGGACCAGGGAAGTCTTGGAAATGGTTTTAGTTTTTAAAGTCTTGGAAGTTGAAGGTGAAGGTCTATAAAAGTACCAAGTGAACTGTGACTGCTAGTAGAGCTGTAGTTTGGATTTTCTTTGCACTTTTGTGCCTTTGCTTGTGAAAATTACTATTTAATTATGGTATATAGTCGTTACCATCTTTCAAAGATAACCTATGGAAAAGCAACCGGAGGTCCTGGAAGGGCTTGGAATTTTGAGTGACTGAATTACAGAGGAACCCTGGTTCTCAGATAAATGGTGATATGCAGTTAAATCCGAATAATTCTTAAATGACACACCATATGATTGCTTTGAGCTGAGATGTCATAGTTGTATTATCTGTGATTACTGTACTAAAACTCCCTTATAATTGCACATCTATGCTGTCTTGTACTGCATTTTTCCTTTAATTGTAATGCAGTGGTAATAAAAACTAGACCTGTCAAGCGATTAATTTCTTTAATCGCGTTAATCGCCGGATTAATTTTTTTAAATTGCGCGTTAATCACAGTTTTGTCACACATTTTGTTTGTTACATTTTTCAATTTATTTGTGTTCCATTTGGAGGTATATGTCAGCAGATTGCTGTTGAATGCTAGTTTACTCCTAGTACTATTGACTGATAAGAGTGACTGATTAGTGCAGGTCACTGAACTTACTGACAATTCAAAATTGACAACGATGGAGTTTTTTTGGTTTTGATGACTTTGTTATTCAATAAAGTGATTATTCATTTGTTTAACATTGAGAAATGCTCGATTTCGGAATGTTTATGTTTACTGTACTGCTGGTTGGCATAATTTTTTCCTGTGTTAAAATTTTTAATGGCGTTAATTTTTTTTAATCATGATTAATTCTTTGATGCGTTAATGCATTCGTTAACGTATTAATTTTACAGCTCTAACAAAAACGAATTGACAGTGTTCTTGTTGCTCGTAATAAAGTAAGTAACAGTACTGTAACTTAAGTTTGATGACATTGGTTTATACATGGTGTGTTGTAATTTGTATTGTGTTTAGAAAAGAGCAAGACCAGTGGTATGCTGATAACTCCATGGTTTCGGCTGATAGTCGACAGCTTCTTGTCGAAGTGGTGGGATAATTTAGACTCTCTGAAGTCCTGCAAAGACACGAGTACCATACACCGCATGTGTTGACGGCTACAACAGAATGTGATAGTTGATTGTGTTAAGAAACGTTGCAGTATCATGCTCTTGTTAGTCACCGTCTTTTTCATGTTTAGCTTAATCAGCTGTGCATTTGCGTTCATCTTCCATCATTCGTTTCAAGTACGGACTGCAGTTCCACAAATGATTCTCTTTGTAAAGGAAAAGCAGTCGGTCCTATAGCCATGTTGAATACTCTGCATGCTGTTGCCATTTGGCTGTCATCATGAGATTATTCAGAAATGCAGCAAACTTCATCGGCATGTCGATAACTATAAATTCAGGCCCTAGCCTGGAGGCAGTGCGATGGGTGCATATGCCCCCCCCGCCAGGCCAAAATGGTCTGCGTTGTTGAGTACTTAATTATCACCGTATCACCACAAAAGCGATTATCACCACCAACAGTTGAACACTCGCTTTAACCACAGCCCACATGGCTTAAACATGCATTTATTAGTAATGTGAGCGTTGAAGCACAACCCAAAATAATCTGACAAAAAGCTCACCGGTCTAGTCTGTGATGTGTTTTAATGTATGAAGTTTTCTTCAAGTTTTACAGTTGTGATGAAGACATCAAGCCTTCAGCTGCCTTCTCTTGCAGGCACATTAAGTATAAAATCCATGCTCCAGAGTGCGCCAAAACACGTCATTTTTATTCTAAAAATTCAAAAATTCTCTGGGGAGGGCCGCACCCACCCCCCTCAGCGGCTGCGGCGCCTCAATCTTTGCACCTTTGGCGCTCACTCACGCACCCCCTCACTTGGAGGTCTGGCTACGGGCCTGAAATTACACTACAGAGTCAAACATGCATGTTTATTCTTTAACAAATAGTATATAGACGATAATTTTTTTGTGGAACTGCAGTTGTCGTGATTATTTATATTACTGCAAATTTTCACTTATAGTGTGATGTGACATATTAAAATTGAAATTTTTGTTTGTTTAAAATAATGCTGCACTGAATTTTTAATCAATTGTGCTTATATATTTGCCTACTGCCAGTTATGGGCAAATCAGGATTGGGATTTAAATCACGATTTGAACACATTTGGTGATTTGATTTGAGGTATAAAGATTACTGATTAGATTTGAAATATTGCAATTTGACTTGTGATTTGATTTGAAAGGGTTTTACAGTTGTAATTTGATTGAACAGTAGTTAAATTGCAGCATATCACTTACTTACCGATTCAAAACACAGTAATTCCTATTTGAGCATTATGTGGCCTTATCACCTAACAAATGATCAGCTATGAGTTACACAATTTGTTTCTTTCTGAAATATTTCCTTGTCAAGTTAGGAGAAGGCGTGGGAAAATTTTGATGGAATTACTGACTGTAAAATGAGAAGAAAGTTAATATAGGATATTCCTGACAATGTCTATAACTGGCTGGTGTCTTACTTCAGCGGCCACTCACACTGTACTAAATACGATGGTTTAACGTCGACCTTCCGAGAAATTTCGGCTGGAATAATACAAGGATCAGG
>Ga0209339_1001075_pt1 | contig 11147 bp, 8 predicted proteins | sample OlaalgELextract3_FD_187376 | JGI IMG/M metagenome (GOLD analysis project Ga0209339, IMG submission 187376) | Olavius algarvensis symbiont microbial communities from Tuscany, Italy - Type A ELBA extract 3 (SPAdes) (version 2) | ecosystem: Host-associated > Annelida > Digestive system >...
AACCGTCGGTGACCGAGCTTTTTCGGTCGCCGCCCCTCGTACCTGTAACAGTCTTCCGCAGCACGTTACGTCAGCACCGTCACTGGCCATCTTTCGCACTCGCAGTCGCCTCAAGACTCATCTCTTCAAGCGCTGCTTTCCATGACTTCACCGTTCTCTTGTCGTGCCCCAGAAGTGACATGTCATTACGGACACGTTAATCGTTTTTGTTACTTACCTACTTACACTGTCTGGCACAGCGGAGGCGTGAAACCAACTTGAAGGGCATTTTTACCGTAACGCAAGATGTCTCAGCGTTAGCCAAGCTTCTTCTCAAATTAAAGTTGAAGATACTACTATAGTATCGATTTGATACTTGAAAAGAAAACATTTCTGTTTTGCACAGCATTTTAATTGTTATTTCCACTTCGAAGAATATTTAAATTCGCGGTTGTTTATTTTTGTTGTTATTTCGTGAAATTTTATATCTTTTCATCAAGCACTTAACAAGACGCAGTAGAATGGGTATCCACGGTCTGGCTAAAGTAATTGGTGACTACGCACCGTCAGCGGTTAAAGAAAACGAAATCAAAAATTACTTTGGTCAGTATATGTTAATTTCAGTGAAAATTCACTGAAAATTCCTCAGTGTTTTTGGCTGGAAATGGTCCTTTTCCAGAGGTGCGCGGATATGGGACCGCGGATGGGTCACTGCAAAAGGTACACGGCCACAGGGCCGGAGTCAATGCTACTTGACTCCACCCACTGGCGGCCCTGTGGGACATACCTGTAGGTAATCCGGTGGCCTGTGTAACACACAGCACACCGGAAAGGAAATTTTGACAAGACCTACATCTGAGTATTTTGCGAATGACGTTTTGCAGAATTGAAACAATCATTAAATATAAATAAATATTATTAATAATTTATTAATAATAAACATGTATTAGATCATGGTCTTTTGCTAAACTGCTCAGATGGCCTTTTCACGATTTCCTTCACTGCGCGCTGTATGTCACACAGGGCCACCGGATTGAGAGCATACGTCCCACAGGGCCGCCTGTGCATGGAGTCACGTCCACATCGAATCCGGCCCTGTGCGACCCTGTGGCCCTGTACCTTTTGCAGTGACCGCCGCTGATAGATATTTGCGGATACGTAGTGTAGCGCCTCCCGGCAACGGTAGTAGAAATAGTGTGAAATAGCCTCCAGAATGCAGACTGCACTATGCAGTTTTCAGCTATTCACACTAGTTGCTCGTTAGTCGCCACTCGCCTGTAATCGCTCACTACCACAGTTTAGCCAAACGCAGGACCAGAAGTGCTTTAGCATGCAGCTCATTTTGGCAGTTGGCAAATGGCAAGGTAGATGATTAGTCAGATTTGCCAGATGTTATCATTTTGTTGAAAGTTATTGTCAGCTTATTTTGCTGAAAAAAATGATCACTAAGTACATTACTAAGTACAGTAGTAACTGCAAAGTGTGCATGTATTAGAAATACCAACATTTGTTTTTGTATGCATGCAGATCAAGTTGGTCAACATTTTAACCTACATCCAAATTTTAAGTTATATACTTGCACTTATTGTATTACAGCAAAGATGAGAGGTACTGGTAAAAACCAAAATGTTAAGAGTGCAGCAGGAAAAAAAAGTGTCAGTGAACAGCAAGCAACCTAGAGTTTCCTCACCAGTGTACCACAGTCGAAGGCTAGGGCAGCGAGGGCTTCATCACCTGTACCATCCTGTTCATCATGCGGAATAATAATTACTGATGACATTAACCCTTTCAGTGGCAACCCGGGTCAACCGGCGGATGTTCATAGCGTTTTACCCCAACCGCGGGCGCTTGACAGTTGGGCGCCAGATACTACCACGGGTTAACCCGCGGTTGCCGGTCAAAGTGTTAAAGCACTTCAGTGTGATCGCTGTCAAGATGCTTACATGTGGAAGTGCACTGACTGTTTGAATCTACCACCTGACATGTACAACCACCTTGTATCTGATCCAAATTGCTCTTGAATTACATTTGATGAACGTTGCTTCAGCCACGATGGTACAGTTGCCTGGAATTCCTTACCTGACAGTATCAAGCTTACCACTGACACTAGTTGATTTGAAAATCTAAAAACTCATTTATTCCACCTTATGTTCTGAGTGACGTGTGGGTCAGTAGAAAACACGCAATGGCACCATTGTGGGGTCTTAACAGGACAGGCGGGACAGAAAAAATGACCTTTCTGATGCAGGGGACTGCAGATGGGACGGCAAAAACATGACAGGACAGACAAACATTCTTAAAGCAAAACATTGATGAAAGCTGACACTAAGCCGTACTACTGGCCCTAACATTAGCGTCGCCATGGGGGGGGGGCAAATGGGGGCAACTGCCCCCCCAACCGGCGCTAACGCTGCCAACGAAGTCTCATCACCTACTCAACGACCAGGCTGAGCTGTCTGTGTTGTATGTTACATTACTTTTTCTGAAATTGCACAGCATGAATTGTGAACTGAACTGTGAAGTCTGTTGTATGCTATTTATACTGTACCTACTCATACTGTTTTATAGTGCGCCTAAAAGACAGCTAGGCTGTCAGTCTGCCTCAGTGAACCACTCGTCAAACATTCGCAAGACTTCCAAGCCCCGGCTGGTCAAAATCCGTAAATTGTAGTGAAAATAGCGACTTTTCGTAACTATAAATTTGTGTATAAGCGTCGGCTTCTTGGGGCTTTGCCCCCAGACCCCCTAAAATCTGCCCCCCCAACCTCTTGGGTCTGGCGATGCCACTGGACCCTAACCGACCCACGAGGCTTGAAATAATTTGAAAACTGGCACTAGCCCTAATTCCTGACGCTATCCAACCGAGGACATGGGAAGTAGGACACACAACAGCGACGTTGTGCTGTTGTGCGCTGTTGCATGTTTTCTACGGACTGGACGTTGTGTTAGTGCCCCTGGACAGTTTGTAAGCCACACTTTATAAATTGTATTTGTATCAGCATCAGTTGTTCACCAAGTTTCGTGAAAAGTGGCAGTTACTTTATTAGAAATGCTAATAAAAGTCTGAAAATGCCCTATTCTGCAATGTTGAGGGAAGTGTTAACATGATTGGGATCCATATGTGGGTCCGGATCGCCACCAACAGTTAATCGATTCTTGTGATTGGTACACCCAATCATAATGCAAAGTTTCAATGAAATCGCCTGATTATTTTCTTTGCAGTAGTCTTCCAGACAGACACACAAACCGCATCTTTTACATAACCTCTTCAACTATGTCGGCAGAGGTAATGATACTCGTATTTTGCTAAGATCTAGGAAGATTGTATTGTTACCAGTTGTCTTGTTACCAGTTGAAATTAGCCTTAGCCTATGTTTCTGTGATACTGATGTCTTCAGGGCGCAAAGTTGCTATTGATGCATCAATGAGTATCTACCAGTTCTTAATTGCTGTTAGACAAGATGGCAGCACATTAACAAATGCTGAAGGTGAAACTACAAGGTTTGATTTGAGTGTTACTCAGATTGTTTTACTTTTGCTGACGTTTGACATTTTTGTTATGTAGACAGGTTACTTCCAGTCTCGTAGATCTGTACAACTGGAAAGCATTTCACTATTCGTGTAGATACGGTATGAGTTCGTTAGTCAGTGGAACACAGCACAATGTATTGTGATGTGTGTTTGTAGCCATCTGATGGGAATGTTTTATAGAACGATACGCATGGTAGAGAATGGCATTAAGCCTGTATATGTTTTTGATGGAAAGCCGCCGGATATGAAATCAGGCGAGGTTTGTAATAAAATCTTTGATCATTTGTACTGTAGCCTATTATATGTAAGTGAAATGTTAGAATTGATGTCATTGCATGATAATTCATATTGGCTGTATCTGTAATTAAAAAGGTTATTCTTTTGCTAGCAAAACTAGCATACTAAATCTTTGATTTTTGCATTGGAACCGTTAATAAATAATATAAACAATTTGTTGAGTTTTTGCTTAGCAGTAATTGATTGTATAAAGTGTGATAGTTTTAGCCATTTTCTAAATTTAACAGGTGTTAATTATTGACAATGAAACACGTTGTCAACTACTCTGTTCATTTGAATTTTTTTTCCATTTTTTTATTTATTACAATAAATATGATACTAGTACTGTATAATCTGGAGATATAAGGAATGCGAGCAGCTGGGTTTATACTTGTTGTAATATTAATGATTATGTAATGTACAGTTGGCAAAACGTCATGAAAGACGTGAAGAAGCTCAGAAATCACTGGAACAGGCAGAGGCAGCTGGTATGCATTGTCTTTGTGTAAATAACAGCTGTTTTCAGTTTGTAACATAAGTACAAAATACTGTTAACATTCCTTGACGTTCAACAAGATATAAAAGATACCAGTAAAGGTTATTTTATATTGAGTGTAAGATTTTTAAGCCTCTGCAAGCTACATGTGGTGGAGGCTATTATGTTTTCACTGTCCCGATGTCCTGTGCCAACATCGGCATTTTTCCAGAATGGATTTCGATGAAATTTGGGGGAAATAATCACTGCCACCAACAGATGAACTTATTACATTTCGGGTGAAATTGTACGGTGGACAAGGGAGCAGGATATGACAAAAATCCTATTGACGACAAACCGGTAACTGCCACAGTGCCACATAATGAATGAGTGACTTCACGTATTTTGCAACAAATGGCAAGTCCATCATGCACATGTAGGCTAGCAGTAAAGGCTACATATGGCCTCGCATGATCTTTAGCTCCCTAGTTATAACTAATCCTGGTTTCTAGGCTGTTAGTGTCAGGTACATTGGATACGAATCTGGTGGTTGGCAGCTGTTAATTTTCGTAATGTCCCTTTCACCTCCCCAGCAATAGAGCTTAGTCTCTGTGGTACAAAATTATAGTTTTTTGTAAGAGAGGAACGAGTGTACATGTACAACTTGCCCGTCTCGTTGTGAGTGCAACACCTTAACCTCTGTCATATTATTACATGTGCCAGAAAGTATATGGCTAATATATAAATAATAGTGCTATAATCTGTTAATTGATTAATTATTTTATTATATCGTTTGATCAGATAAGCAGAGCTATTTGCAGACATGGCGTAAGTCTTCTGTAACTCATCAGCTCTGCGCAGTCTTAGTAGAAACGTGCTGAAGAATATGACAAATACATGTCATGCACCATAATACAAAGAACCTAAAAATCTGCATAAAACCAACAATGCAGCAGAGAATGTTATCGTGCAAAACTATTGCACTCCAGCGTCAGGGTACACGAGTGTGCCGACAGCCGCAGCTCAGATGTCATTGGATGCTGTTGCTATGCTCTCATATAAACACAGCTTTGTGAGGCTTTGTCATTACCGCTAACTTAAACTACTGCATGACTTGACGATTAATTGATTAAACATGCCGTGGGATTTAAAAAAAGAATTTAATAGATTAAGAGGTCTAATAAGTTAATGTATTTATGGATTTGAATGGGGAGTTAGTTCAGTATGTGTTGCTGTAACTAGCAACCTGTATCAGCACCTCTGAAGCTACGGCCTTACGGCGCTATGTGCTATACAAATCTGATTATTATTATTATTATTATTATTATTATTATGAAATTCAGAACTTGAGGTTATATTTTCTGCACGTATGTGTTATATATTTTCTGCACTTATATTTGTGTTAGTATTAAGGCATAACAAATTGAGCAGGTATGTGGTGTGTTTTGCTGGTGGAGCATTACAACAACAGAATGTCAAGTGACTCACTGTGTGTGAAACTGCTGTGTCTGTGGTTCTTATATGCTGTCAGAGGAGCCAGAGAATGTTGAAAAGTTTCAGAAACGATTGGTCAAAGTGACACCGCAGCACAACGACGAATGCAAGAGACTGTTGCAGCTGATGGGAATACCTTATATTGAGGTTTGCACCGATATTTCTATTGTTGATGTGGTGCATGACATATCTATAAACAAAACTAAAACCAGTTTTATTTGTGCACGACCACAATGTAAATAATAGACCAGTGAAACGACTCCCACTGTCACCAATGTTGTCGCCAGCTGCCCTTTTATATTGTACCGCAAGTCGGTTGGAATTATGGGATAATGATGTGTTTTTATAACTCAAAATTGGGACGTAGGTTATAACGCTGTCCAAATTGACCTGCATGGATACATTGGAAAAAAACAAATGTTGGTATTCCTAATACATGCACACTTTGCAGTTACTACTCTACTTAGTAATGTACTTAATAATCATTATTTCAGCAAAATAAGCAGACAATAACTTTCAACAAAATGATAACATCCAGCAAAACTTATTGATCATATGCACCTTGCCGAACACCAAAATGAGGTGCATGCTAAAGTACTTCCGGTCCTGCATTTCGGCTGGAGTTGAACAACTGCCTGTTGGCTAAACTGTGTGCACGACATTCTTGCAGTTTTTCTGTGTGCGTTACGAAACCAGCTAGTTTTTGTTAGCATTTGTGCGGGCCTGACTTTTGACAGTGACAGATACAGTAATTTGCTCATTAAATTTTTGTGGTTTGTACAGGCACCGTGCGAGGCTGAGGCTCAGTGTGCAGCGCTGGTGAAAGCTGGCAAGGTTTATGCTGTAGGTACAGAGGATATGGACGCATTGACATTTGGCTCGTCTGTCCTGCTTCGACATCTCACATTCAGCGAAGCTCGGTGTGATTTCTGGATTTTCGTCCTATATATATTTTAAAATGTTGTATTTTGTGTTACACGTTTTGCTGTTTCCTTATTTGATAGTTAGACGTTTTTGTGTAGGAAAATGCCGATAAAAGAATTCCATCTTGATCGGGTTCTGCGTGACTTGGATATGACGCATGAACAGGTTGATTATTATCAGCATTTAATTTATTTAATCTTTGATCAGCTTGTTAGACCTTAGTAGTTACTTCTGATGTTTTAACTATACGTGTACTGTGATGACATTTGTAATGCCTCGCCGGCCCGGACTTGTGTAGACGGGGCACTAAATACGTACTGATTGATTGATTGATTGATAAGGCAGGGTTCCCAGTGACCAGGGAGAGTTGGGGAATTACGGAGATCAGGGAAAGTTCGGGGATTTTGTTGCTAGTCAGATTGTGCAACTTCTGCTATAATATTATTTCAGGCCAGAAGCACGGTGAGTTATTTTGCATTATTTAAATTGTAGTTTTATTATTTAATTTGTTATTTTAAAATTGAAAGTGCTTGCATATATGTGTATGTATATAAATCATAATGGTAATGGAGCCAACTAAAAACTGCGTAATACCATAGTTGTCACAGCTGAGACAGGAGTATTTTCCGACGTAGGGAGAAGTCGGAATTTAATTCTTGAAATTGAGTGGTTACCCTGTATGGTGATGTTAATTTTGGAATGTTTTCCTGTTTGTCCAGAAGTGTTAGTAATTGTTGATTGATATGACTGTGTCTAGTTCATTGATCTGTGCATACTGCTTGGCTGTGATTACTGCGATTCCTTGCGTGGGATTGGGCCAAAACGAGCTGTCGAATTGATTAAACAACATAAAACGATTGAAGCTGCAGTTAAAGCAATTGATACTAAGGTAGATACTCACTGTTTTCTAATGTCGCATAGATGTTTTTGTCGGTCTTACTACATTTTTAATGTTTTATCGTTTATGTTGTTTAACATTGGCCAATCTAAATTTATTATTATACAAGTAAAATGTAATCTGGTTTAGTCGCATGGCATTAAATTTGCTGTAGTAAACGTACAAGCATATTTTTATTAGTGTTTGACGGTAGTGCTTGAAGTTTAGACATTGGTCATTCATTATTGATATGTTTGCTTAACATGTGTGCATATGTTGTTTAGATAATTTCTCAGCTCTGCTAAAATTTGTCCAGTATTAAAGTAAACAGGATCATGGAGTGATATGTAACTTTACTGCACTGATGAGTTGCTGTTGTTTGCGACGATGCACTATATAAATTGACATTTACATTACTGTTGGACAGCTGTTAGTCTAACTTTTTTGTCAGAACTGTAGGAAATATACCATTTTCGGAAAAAAAACTTCTTTTGTTTTCCTGCAAAACACTTAGAAATATCAACCGATTTGTGTGAAAATTTATAATATAGCTGATGGAATGCTGAATCTACATGTACATATCTAAAAACAATTCGTTTTTCGTTAAATATTCTTTATTAATAGCGATATAAACAGAACGTCAGTAAAAATGCCGTTACAGCAACAGGATTTACCGTTGCAGATCATTATTTAATTAAATGCTTGTAAATAAATAAAAAGTAGGAAGCAAACTGCTTGCTTAAGATGTTTTGTGACACAAGAAGGAGTGTTAGCGGATTAAACCACTTAACAGAGAAAATGACATCAGTGGCATCATTGAATCATGTCGGGGTTGTGGTCGACCACACACTGGCCACCTGATTGCAAAGATCATCTAAGCTAAAGATCTCGCACTGACTTTACTGATCAATGTCTTTGGCCTATAAAGTCTTCAGCTTCTGTCAAAAAAGCATCTTAAGCAATTGTTTTGCTACACTTTTTACTTGCTCACAACAATTTAATGAGATGTTTATCTTCAGTGGTAAATCCTGTTGTTGTATAATGGCAGTTTTACTACCGTAACGTCCTTTTTACGTTGCTGCTAACAAGAGATATCTAAGAAAGAGACAGATTATTTTTAAATAGTAGATTCAGGATTCCCTCAGCTATATTACCTGAAATTTTAATTCACATCAGTTGATATTTCTAAGTGTTAATCCAAGAAAACAAAGGGGTTGTTTTTTTCTGAAGCACGGTAGATGTAGATCTAGTGTATTGCTGTTGGTAACTCACTGTATGACTGTGTAGAAACACCCAATACCTGACAGCTGGCCGTATGAAGCTGCGCGGTCACTGTTTGTGAAGCCCGAGGTTGCCGACCCGGACACTGTTGATGTTAGTAATGCCTTCAGAGTGTGCACTTTTGATCCAGTATGTCTGTAGCCGTAGGGCTGTTCAGTATCATACACATTAAATCAAAAAATGACAGTATAAATTATTCTTGAACTTGATGGGTCCACTGTGACAGACACACTGTTCGGCTGGCTGATAGTCATCTCTGGTGGTCTTCCAGAGTCTCCATATGCCACCTACTTGGTCTATGAGCCTCAGCTGTATTGCCAAGGGAAAAGGGAAAATGTGGCTTGAGTCCACAATGTTATGAATATTTATAGATGCAAAAAGGCACTGTACCAGTCATCATCATCAGGTGGCATGCCCTTCAAAGAACATAGCTGTCTCCATGACTTTCTGTCATTAACTTTGGTCTTGCACACATTGCCACGCAGAAGGGAGGCCAACGTTGCAGTGGGGGACGTCCAGTTTGACTGAGCACAGGCAAGTCCACCTTCGTCGACTGGTTTGGCAACGCCACTTGGCTGGAGGGTTGATGGCTGCCATAAGGGCATGTGAATGGTCTTGGGATGTGTCAGCATGGACCATGTGGTCGGCATGGGCAACAATTCAAACAAATGCAGTAGTCTTGCCGTTATAGTAGAAATGACTGGTGGTTGGTTGGTTCTGTGCCTTACTTCGTCATTGGTCACTGTGCTAATGAACTATTAATAATAATTATTAATAATTATATTTGGAGTTTTTGCACTAGTAAGAGTATTTTGTGCATTGAATGTCTGGGAAAATGTTTGTGATTTATGGTATTCAAATATTTGCTGCATTCTGTCTGAACATTACTCGTTTTGTTCATCGGTTATTGGATGTTTCAACTGAATTCACTAAATAAGACATTTAAATTAATTCGTACTTATGTCAGTTCTAGTAATAATAGTGACAACTAGTGGTAATAATAAAATTTGTGTAGCACCATTGTGTTGTACAGCTTCAACAAAGTTGAAGCTGTACAACACGTGCATCTTACCAATATTCCTGTATGGTTCGGACTGCTGGGCGATATCTAAGTCGGACGCACGCAAGATCAATGCATTTGACCAGTGGTGTCTGCGTATGCTGCTTGGCATCAAATGGTACCAATTTGTACGGAATGATGATGTACGGAGGCTAATGAAGCAACCCAAACTCACTGCTATAATCCAGTCTCGCCGGCTTACCCTATTTGGGCATATTATGCACATGGACGACAACGCAGATGCCAATAGGATCCTGTTGGCCTCCCTCCGGCAGACTGGAGAAGACAACTAGGTCGTCCCCGCATCGCGTAGCTCAGCACCGTCCAGCAGGATCTGAAACAACACCACCTTACGCTCCCCGAAGCAGCAGATTTGGCTCAGAACCGCCCTCTGTGGAGGATGATGTTGACGTATGGCGCTACGCAATCCTGAGTTGCATGCCAGAAACGACGACGACGACCATGAAGTCCATGGATGCATTGGCACAGATTCATGTGTGCAAATGGTGAAGAGAGCTGTAACTGTGTGTCAGCATGCACACTACACAGTGTGGAGTTACGGAGTTGCATTTCTGCATCAAAAGTCAAATTGAAAACTTACAGAAGGTGACACAACATGAAATGTCTGATCAAAATTATTTTTCTCCAAGCTAACAGTGGCATCACAGATGCCACTGGTACACTGGTATATTGTGGCTGTGCATCATTCAATTCACTGTTTGTCTTAGCATTATTTATACTGTTTATAACTGTAACTGAACAGACTGTTCAGCTCAATTTTGCAGTTGAGATTGAGATTCAATATGAATTAACGGAGTGTGCAATACATTTATATTTGTCAACTTCTGGAATGTATCATATGTGTACAAAACAGTTACAAATGAGCAGTAAGCTGTAGCAGTTTGGCTTAGTGGTAAAGTGTTGGTCTTGATCTACGTAGTTGCTGTATGTCGGGCTCGTTTAGTACTGACATGGATAACCATCTGTGGATTGGTAAACTATTGGTATTTAATCATATATGTGGCCGACCTCGTGGACATTGTGGGCCGACACGGTGTTACCCTTCATTCCTTCGCGGATGACACGCAGTTGTACCTGCATTGTCACCGCGAGGACACCACCGTGGCAGCCGCTCAATTGACAGACTGCGTTGTCGATGTCAGCCGATGGATGACCGCCAACAGATTGAGCCTCAACACGGACAAGACCGAGCTCCTTTGGACTGGGTCGCGACACAGCCTGTCCCAGTT
>Ga0209339_1001077_pt1 | contig 11143 bp, 9 predicted proteins | sample OlaalgELextract3_FD_187376 | JGI IMG/M metagenome (GOLD analysis project Ga0209339, IMG submission 187376) | Olavius algarvensis symbiont microbial communities from Tuscany, Italy - Type A ELBA extract 3 (SPAdes) (version 2) | ecosystem: Host-associated > Annelida > Digestive system >...
AGTTGTAAGAACGCTCGAACAGTTCTTCAGGCGGCGACGAAAAATGTCCAGTTAACTCAGACAACTGCACTGCCGTTGGCAAACTGTTCCACACATGAGCTGCAGTTGAACTGAACGCACGGCCACCGATGGTCACGTGTTCGGTGCGAGGAACATCGAGCTTGGCCGATGACGACGAGCGTAGACGCTGCCGGTAGTTACTATGGAAGGCGAATAGGAAACCGTATCCAAGCTTTCAAATGTTACCACTTTCAATGACCTTGAGTGACCTCTAACCCACATTTCAAGGTCACGATAATATTTAACGTCAAATAACTCGACTAATAGTAAGTCGTGTATGATCTGTCTAATGGTTCCGTTTCCAGCGACCTTGAGTGACCCTTGAGCTAGATTTCAAGGTCACGGTGTAATATTTAGGCCTATGAATTCCCTCAACGTGTTGTGTGCGCAGCAGACGCGCGATCTGTAAGCGATAGCTAAGTTCTTGTTCTATGAGTTATGCAAGAAAACAAAAGTGGATGTTATTTTTCTGATCACAGTGTATTTGTTGACAATACGCCATTCTGACTGATGATGTTTATAATGACAGTGACGTGCAGTACTACACTGTGATACAAAAAAACGTCACCGTTTTTCATTTTACTGTGGTTTCTGGAAACTTAGATCAATTAATTTCTGTAATATAATAGTAAGCCTATACCAGGTTAATTTGTAACGCAATTTACTCACGTTACTTACGATGTCTGGTTTAGGGCTGCGATCACTATTGACTAATAGCCTAATAGGAAACCGCATTGCGACGCCAAAGCCCTGGAACATAGGCGTATTATTCCTTTACTTATGCACGGACAATTTGACAAAAATGCACAAGGTCATTAATAAAGCAAAGTTGTGGATATAAAAATATTTTATTGAAATGCAACTATTTTATGACAATGGCCTATGTTGGTAATATACGCAAAAGGACTGCTATAATTGGAATCAATTTATTGGCTTAAAAACACGACAAAGTAACATGTGCAACAAAACAAATCGAGCGGGACAGCAAGGACACTGCCATAGACTTATAATAATTATCGGACACTAAGACACGCGATGACGAAAAATGACGTCACTTCCAAAAACCTGATACACTGCATTTTCATTTTCTGGGTGAAAACTCAAAACTTGACAGGGTGAAAACGAAGGGTACTCGTGGGAAAATAAACGCCATTTGATGAAATATTAAGATAAATCTACAAAAACTGGTAGATATAATGGATATGACTTGTCAACAAATCTGCAAAATTTCACGCAAAAAAACTTAACCGAAGTGTAAATATTCCAAGAAAGTTTTAGGGGAGCTAATTTTTTGACAAACTGTGTAGACCTAACGCTTTGGGCGAAAGACCTAACTAACTTTAACGGGTTTATCGCGGCACATCCGTCGCTTTTGACGAGATGCTGACGTGTAACAGTTGGGCGATTAAGATCGCTGTTGAAGCACGCGCGGTCTCTCTGCAATAGCTGAGCTTGTTGCTTCATGCCAATTGTCGAGTTTGGCATGAAGCAACATGCCAAATGTCGAAGTCAAGAGATCCCAACTGGTAAGCGCAATCTTTAAATTGCGGGGAGAGCCGCGTATATCGTGTCGGACATCGAGGCTGTGTATCTTTTGCTAGATATATGGCTATATGACACATGCCTGTTGGAAAGGGCGCCGAGACGTGCAGGAATGTTCGGAACACAGCTCGATCAACTGGTTCCCGCCTTTTGCAGACGTCGACTCCTCGTGAGAAACTGACATTTCTGCTGCGCGTACCTGCCGCCTGCAACAGAGTCATGCTGTCCTCGGTAATTATTATTCAAACGTTCTATATACAGTGTGGTCCATTACAGTGCGGTATAGTTTATACTTTCGACAGTAGTCCACTTGGTAACAAGATGTGTTCAGAGAGCGCAGATACTGCCAAGGCTTGATCTGCAGTGTCGCCATCAATCAATCAATCATTTCCTCGATTATAAAAGCACACGAATAAACACAAAGCAAAAGAAGCAGTTAAAGAGCAAGACAGCAATGCTCATTGCTCACACAATACGTCGCTTAACAAATTGTACAGAAGTTCCCTCTGGTGCCGTGCAGTTTCACTGGGGGTTGCTCGGTTTCGACTTTTTAGCCCAAAAATTCATTTTCAAACGGGCTTGAACCAACTAAGCCGGCGCAGAAAAGACATTTTGCGTGTCAAATCTGACTTTTGGCAGGTTATAAATTTCTCTCAGTCGTTGGAGCGACTCCGACTACGCTGGGTGTAAAACAAAACAAAAGTGAAAAAAGCATTAGTAGTGGTGCAAAAGTCGCACGAAAACGTCAAGTGCACACAGGGGCGATACTAATCTATGGTGAGGTCACAGCCGCCAAATAACCTACTTTCCAGCCCCAAATTTGTAAGACAACTTGACGATGAAGGGATTACGTCGTTCATACCGTCAGGGGCAGATTCAAGGGAGGGGCAGGGGGGCTCGTGCCCCCCCCCCCAAGCCCCAAGTAATTTTTTTACAAACATAATACTACATCGTCGTGTACTGTTTTACAAGTTTATTGAGAGAGATTCGCTTTACTAGGCCTATATTATTTCGCAACCTAATGTGATCGTCTGCGTGACAAAATACCGCAGATTGCACATACAGCACATGTCCATGGCGACTACATTCCAGAACCGGCCGCCATGGGCTTATTGTGGACCGTTTCGCTGGCTCTGAAGCCCGCAGACTGAGTTTTGTATTTTAAGACAAAAATTGCTGGAAATATAAAGCGATGAGTGGACGAGATGATGATAATGATGATATTTTCATACAATGTCAGTATGTGTCTTTTTCGCTCCGTATAGGTGGTTTTTTCAGCTTCATGACGTAATATTCTTCGGGCTCCCATGCCAGTGCCCCTTCCGAAACAAAATCCTGCATCCGCCCCCTGCATACCGAATATCTGCACTGATAAATAAAAACGATGGGGGCCAGGCCCCCTTAAATTTTTTTTGTGCAGAACCGCCTGCTATCGCCGTCTTCTCCGTCATTATATGCCACCAGGCGACGTTGATCGCCAGTGTTCACTGGTAAAGCTGCTCTTTTGGTCACACCGTGATCACACGTACCGTGAGGACGCTTTGTAATGTTTCTTTGTAATGATGTTTCTTGACTTTTTGAAACATAGCAGCGTTGAGGGACAAGAAGCTCAACTGTCGCAGAGAGGCCGCGCGATGCTTCGTGTCATTGAATATTTCGCCAAGTCACTCAAGGTTACTCAATGTGACTCGAAATGACACCCTTAAGTACGACATGTGTAAGTTCCTATTAGTATTGTAATTATTTTACTATTTCGTACCGTTTCTGAGATATCCAGCGTCAAATAATGGCGTGACACTGTATAGGTGATTCAAGGTCATCAGGTCATCGGAATAGGCACCATTCGGACTCGGTAGATCGCATACGAGTTCCTATTGGCATTCCATAGTAATTATGGCTCTATCGTTTTCCAGATAAAGCAAAATATTGATTTTTCATACCCCACTTGCATCTTACGCTCCAGTTTGAGGGAGAGGTCGACACGACATCAGAATATTACAATGAGGTTTCGTACGAGAAAACTAGCATGGCGGTCAACCAGACGGTTAAAAAAGTTTGATAATATGTTTACTCGTTTCGATACAATACACGAACACGACAGACAGACGGACAGACACCGCACGACGGCATAGGCCACGTTTATGCATAGCATCGCGCGGCAAAATGGGTTGCATTTTTTCATACAAATAAACGGTGTACACGGTTATAGCTATCGTAATGAAACTTCCAGAATAGACGGTCAACGGCTGTGGCAATACACCGTTAAATTCGCCAGGTGGCAGCACCCTGCAATGGAGCGCAGGGCGAGGTCTGCTGTGCCGTAGACAGTGACTGAGGTCGTGTGTTGTGACATTGAAGAACAGCGTATTGCTTCTGAAGCTGCCAGTTTTGTCCAGGACCATAAAGCGGAAGATTTCACGTCAAAGATACTGAAGGCGCTGAACAATATGAAAATCAAAATTCCCGGCAGAAGTCAAGAAGATGCCGACTGCATGTATCGACAGGTGTGTCATTGTATATGTCTGCGCTTTAGGTCTGCTAAATGCGGTCTAACACATAGGCGTAGTGTTCGCATAATAGGCCTATCCTAGTTATCACTGGTTTATTGTATACGTGGCGTTTCCTGGGCTACGATTTCTGCATTGTTTAAAACTCGTATTTCTCTCGGTGATCGTTGTATTTGTCGTTTATCTTCCGCAGCTTTTATTTTCATCATTTTATGTGAATAGGTCCATGCGTTTATTCGAGTGCTGTATTTAACCCGTAAATGCATAGGTGGATCATCGTCCGTTGTTATTATGCCTACAAAATGAAACGATGGCGTTACGCGGTCCGTAACAGTTAGGCGATCTCCAAAACCTAAGCTCAAAATAAGATATAAGCAGTCGTTTCTCCTTAAAAACAACAATTTTTTCGAACAATTCTGTCAAACAACGTTTTCTAGAGTTTTATTTATATTTATATGTGTTAATTATTTTTATTAATATTTTTTTTCAATTTTAAAGTTATTTCGGTGCCCCTAAATTTCCGCCTCCTTGTCACGTGAATCTGTGTTGTGTAGATACGTGAAAATTGGGCACATTATCAGCCACACGTGGAACACTATTGGCTGCAGACGCTCGATCACCTTCGACGCATCAAGGTAAACATGCGCACTCGTGGTTTTTTTATTTGATTAGTAATTCACAGTCCTCCAGTTATTGCTTCCGGCAAAAAGGTACAGTGGGCCCACGTGTTTTGCCTCCGACTGTTTGTCATGCAGTTTAGTTGGCCGTTTTAGTAGCGAAACTGAAAATAAATGGGGAAGGCTTTTGCCGTGAGCCCGCTCCTTCATGATATTCTCAGATTTATCGACGTTGAAAAAATGTCGTCTCCTCTGCAGCTTGTAGTCTCTAATTTCACGTCTTTACCCACGCCGACGGTACATATAGTCGTGTGTGTGTATTTTCCCCACAACTCCAACTAGGACGTGGTCACGGATTTTCCCCACAATGCACTTCCCCCACAATTAATGTATCGTTTGTACGTATAGTCGAGCAGACGTGGGTATGTCTTATGTCGCCGTCCGTTAATGTCTTTTCGCACTTTACTGTTCGCACTTAACAGACAAATACGGCTGAAGATATTTCAATCAAATTTGGCTGTTACGCCTTGTTAGTCGCTACGTGGCGCGGCCCCTACATCTCCGTTCATTTTGGAAGTCAAAGGTCAATGTCACGTGATCATCGATGGATAAGCATCAGGTCTAATCTCTAGTTTATCATCTGTACTGCTGGCTTGTTTGTTTTCATGTCTGATTCTAGTTGTTCATCTGGGGACCTCTGGGTATTGCGCCTGCTGCAGTTTCTATAGTAGGCCTATATTTAAGTTATGCACTGTAGTAAAACTATAGTTTTTCCTATAGTAATAACATTTACTATAGTATTTCTAGAGTATTTCTATAGTTTCTATAGTATACTATAGAATTACTACAGTTTTTCTATAGAATTCTATAGATTTTTTTGCTAAGGCGCGTTTTCCGTGGCTGCCGTTGGTTAGTAGGCCTAACGTGTAGCTCTGGTTGTTAACCCTTTAAAATTCACAGGCAGTTATAGTGCCACATCGAATAATATGAAGTTGGTAACTGGCCGTTGATGGATGGGCTGTTACATTTGGTACAGCGATGAGGGGACTGGGCAGGGCCGCAGCCCGGCCAGTCCCCTCCTCGGCGAGTCCTCACTGTACCAAATGTAACAGCTATAGCCCACCCATGTACCAATCAGCGTATTGCTGTGTAGTGGTCCGTTGCTCTGTGGTTTTAGTGTGCCCATAAAGGGTTAACCCCCACCGCACGCGGCGGCTTTATGCGACGGCGATGTTCGTCTGTTTGTCTGTTTGTTCGTTTGTTCGTCTATCGCATGAAACGTATTTAGAGCTATGGTCTATTGACAACCAACAGGAAGTCCCACATGGGCTTTTCAAAGAACCCATTCTTGGACCTCGGATGACCTTGAACGACAGCAAACCTCGCCCCGTGACCCATATAATGGCAGTGTCGACTCATCGGGGCGATACCTTGTTTTATTATGACAATTACTCAAAGGTTACGGATGAATTTTGTCCTCGGGTGATGTACATTTGATTACGTGGCACTGCAGGTAATAGAGATCGTGCGTAAGAACGTGCGGGTGCTGTGCGAGAGTCTACGGAACGTCGACGGACGTCGCTCGACGCTGCTAGACTCGCAGTCCGTCGAAAACCTCCCTCTGTACAGGATGTTTCAGCGCGTCTTCAGCCGCATGCTCTGGAATGGCGGACGCGGACTCAGCAATTGCCTTGGACTTGACCAATGGTAGGCCTAGATGCTATGTGTATCGTGTCTCGCCGAAAAGTTTAAGTGAGCGGCACTACAGACATAAAAATAATCTTTCTGGGAAGTTTTTTTTAAATCTTAAAACATTTTCAGTTTCAAAATCCCGGAAACTTTTTTTTGCATTTTTGGGACTACTGCAAGTTAGGCCTCACCCCTCTGCCACTGGATCCGTGGTTGTATGCATGCATTGTTGACCCCCCTCCCAGCGTGGACTTAACGTGGTGATGTTGCCCGTCTGTCCGTCTGTTCGTCGGTCTGCGTCTGAAACGTGACCGGGTGTAATAGACGTTTCCTCCCGATGAAAAACTTCATCTCCCGCCGTGAAATTTATGCTTGCGGCGGGGGCTTATCGTGGCGCCCGTGTGCTACTGTTAGTCTGTTACTATAAGTTTTTTTTCTGACCCGAACAGCTTTATCGACCACAGACACACACGTCGCTGCCGTGTGATCACCAGCCAGCGTCAATGCAGCTAACAACATTAAAGGCCACTTTTCCTTGACAAGATTTTCTCCCTGACACTTCCCTGACATTTCCCTGACTTTTAGTACAAGACGCTCAGCTGTCGCAGAGAGACCGCGCGATGCGTAATGTCATTGAATTTTGCTGAGACACTCAAAGGACTTACACATGCCCTACTCAACAATGTCATTTCGAACGACCTTTAGTGACCTTGAGCGACTTAGCAAAACATTCGATGACACGAAGTGTCGTGCAGTTTCTTTGCGACAGCTGAGCTTCTTGTCTTCTTCTGGCTGGTGATATAGAACTGAATCCGGGCCACACCAACTTTACTGTCTGCACTCTAAACATCCGTTCACTTCTTCACCCACTCCACTCTGCCACCATTTCAGATTTCATAGACTCCCTCAATCCTGATTTTCTGTCTTACTGAAACCTGGATAAAACCTACTACGACCTTTACTGAACTTGCTGACTTCACCCCACCTAACGACACTCTCTTCAGTTTTCCCAGGACCTCTCTCCAACACGTCCTCTCCAGCTGTCGGCGCTGGCACTAGATTTCTTATCCGTGAGCCCTTCACACAATTACCGACCTCACACGTCGAATTCTCCACCTTCGAACCATCTTCCGTCACTCTCATAATCGTAACCTTTGTCTGTCTCTCCTTTCTCTCTTTATTACGTAATTATGAGTTGTATGTACATCATCATAGGCTGCCAGCTTTGATGGACATTTCTATCTGGTAGCCTGCCTTTATTATATTATTTTAAGTTATTACTACTCTGTATTTACTTCTGGCAAATAAAATATCTGATCTGATCTCAAACTGCCTCATTCAAAATATAAGTATTCAACGGTTACTACAAAACATGCAGTTATACCCTATACACACCGCAAGACAATTTCATAAACGATTCGTACAACACATAACTATTACATTTAACTGAGTTTGAAATAATCAATTTGGCGCATAATATTCTGCTGGTCCGGATACTGTTTCTGAAATTGTGCGATCGATTATTCCGTGTGACGTTTGCAGTGATTCATGGCGCGTGGTGCTGTGGTCAAGTTGTGACCTGCTGACTGAAGACGAGATCGAATGTTGTCGTCGTATCGTCGAGCTGTGCTGCGACAGTCTCCTCGCCGTCTACGTTGCTTCCAGCGACTCTTCGAAGTTCGTATCCGCCGCTGCTTCCCGGAACCCCGCCGAGTCGGCCGGGCCGTCGTCAAAGCAGCCACCGCCAACCGCCGTCTAACCCGTATATACTGTGACCACCGCGACCGTCCGACTACTTTAGCGGATTCTGATACTTCTTTTCGAATTTGTCATACTTTATTGTCAGTTTTTTTTTACCGCGCGACGCGTATGCATAGCGCGGACTATGCCGTACAAGATGTCTGTCTGTCCGTCTGTCCCTCTCTTTCCATCTGTCACAGGTATTCTGTCGAAATGGCTAAACATATTATCAACGTTTTTTTCAACGTCGGGTATAGCCCCCACCATTTTCCCATACCAAACGAGATGGCAATACTCCGACGGGGACCCCGCATAACGGGGACGTCGAATGAAAGGGGTGGTATGAAAAAAAATCACGATTTTCGACCAATATCTCACTTTATCTCGGAAATAATGCAAGATAGAGCCATAGTTACTATATGTTTGCATCATGTATTTTTATCCTAACAAATAAAAGATGATATGGAAGGCGAATAGGAAACCACACCCAAGCTTTCGAATGGTACCAGTTTAAATGACCTTGAGTGACCTCTAACCCAGATTTCATGGTCACAATATTATTCAACGTCAAATAACTCAAAAGCGGCACAAGATAGAGCTATATTTACTATGGCGGACCAATAGAAAGTCGTATATGATCTATCCAACGGCGCAATTTTCAATGACCTTGAACAATACCTAACCCAGTTTTCAAGGTCACGCTATTGTTTGACGCTGAATATCTCGTAAACGGTTAAAGATACGGCCATAATCACTGCGGAGTAGGAAACCGCACCCAAGCTTTCAAATTGTACCAGTTTCAATGACCGCGAGTGACCTCTAAATCAAATTTCAAGGTCACAATATTATTTAACGTCAAATAACTCGAAAATGGTACAAGATAGAGCTATACTTACAATGGCAGACCAACAGTAAGTCGTATAATGATCTATCGAACGGCGCCATATTCAAGAGAAGAAAAACTAACGTCCGCTATATTGAAATTCTACTTCCGGTTTCGATTTCCAACATGTTTTCATAATCGGCATGTTATTGTGCAATGTGCATAGCGTCGGAAAAATTTCATCGAAATCGGCCCATCAGCGCGGCAGAGTACTACTACTACTACAAATGTCATGGATTAGAGTGCTGCCAATCACATAGTTACGGGGGCACTTTACAAAAATCTAGATTTAAAACTGTTGCACAGCTCAATGCAGACGTATGCTGACTATCGGAGTAGGCCTATAGACGGCGCCACGTCAGCCGTATGACTGACGAAAAAGGTGAGACTTGCATGGTCTCCCTCCGGAATGTCAAAAGTGAGGAGCAGGTCTCTAGTGGCAGACTGTTCCATGCACACGCTGCAGCCACCGGAAAGGGGCGGTCGCCGAGGGTAGCCCGACGAGTCGACGGTATCGCACTTGTAGGGCCTAGTGTCGTGGTGTCAGCAGAGCGGAGACATCGACGACCGACGATCTCTGATGTCGGCCGCAGGCTGTCAGACAGGTATGCAGGTACGTGCTGTGCCATGCACACAATGGTACGCCAGAACACACAACCGGAACTGGATTCGTTCCGGGTCGCGTAACCAGTGAAGCTCCCGTAGCACTGGGGTTGTATGTTCTGACGTCCGGCGCGAGTAGACAAGCCGAGCGGCGGCATTCAGCAAGGACTGCAGTCTGTCCTGCAGGTATACAGAGGTACCCACAAAGACCGAGTTACACTGATCCAACTTGGTGATGATGACCAGTGTTCGGATCAATGTCAGTAATGACGTCGTATCAATTTTTCGCAAAAATCCAATGTACCCAAGTCTGCAGACCCGAGCATGAGCGCCTACAGTCCTGTGACTTTAAAGGGTGAATTTACTAATAAAAAATAATGATATAATATCTACCGTATTTATCTTTGCCAATCTGTAATCCCATCCTATAGACGATTAGATAGGATTACAGATTCCTCAACACCTCGAATCCCAGAATTGAGAAAAAGGGTCCGGGAACAGAACAGATTTTATTTGCCAAATGAATTAACAAATAATAACGAAAAACAGAAAATATAAATGGCGGGCTACCAGGAACTGCCCACCGAAGCTGGCCGCCCTAAACATTGCCTTTAATAATATACACGTACTAACACGCAAAGAGTAAGACAGAAACAATCAAACAACAAGGTGCAGGCGCAGGTGCAACACTACTGCTACTAACATGTCAAAGACTGCAGTAAATAGTTTTTAAGTGTATATTTAAAGGATTGAAGTGGCTGTATTTCTTTAAGTTCAGCTGGTAAGTCATTACATAGTTTACTACCCTTATATTTTATACTTCTTTTTCCAATCTCTGACTTAATCGCGTCAATATGAAAGTCATTCTTTTGCCTAGTATTATACTTATGAAATACTTTATTTTCCTCAAAATACGCGGAAAATACCACTGTTAATTTATTCCTATGGTGAACATGATTATGCATAAATAACAGAATATTAAACTTATGAAGTAACTGTAAAGGAAGAATAAAATAACTTTTATATAAATCATTATTATGTGTTTTTATTGATTTCTTCTGTACTATACGTAATAACCTATTATTTAGATTGAAGCTATACTATACAACTATTGTCATTTTATTGCAAATTTGAGCAAATAAAGATTGATTGATTGATTGACTAGTTACTGTTGTAACCATAATAGTATGTCTATGGTAGTAACAGCACAGCATGAATATATTAATGCTGTGGGATGGGACTGGTGAGTGGTAAGTGGTAAAACAAGAAGTTCAGCTAGTGCTGGGATAGCCAACCGTCCGTTGGTATTTTTGGGATTTTTTTAAATTTTCGGCAGCAACACTCCAACATGGTCCGCCGAGAACCAGCTTCATTATTGATTACGCTGCGGCAGTCACTTTGTCTATGGCGGCAGTACACACTGTACACAGGACTAGGCACCAAGCGCTTTATAGCCATAGTTTTCGTTACATTTCGCTGCCGAAATATCGCAAAGAAAACTC
>Ga0209339_1001078_pt1 | contig 11141 bp, 5 predicted proteins | sample OlaalgELextract3_FD_187376 | JGI IMG/M metagenome (GOLD analysis project Ga0209339, IMG submission 187376) | Olavius algarvensis symbiont microbial communities from Tuscany, Italy - Type A ELBA extract 3 (SPAdes) (version 2) | ecosystem: Host-associated > Annelida > Digestive system >...
GAACGAATTGTTTTCAAGACTTGTATACGATAAAACTACTTTAAAAGCAAGTTAAAAACAGAATAAAATCACGAAAAATTAAAAACAACTGTCAGCCATAACATAGAATTATATCGTGAATGCGTCGTTGCACCTACTTACATCTTTACTAGTACAAAACGAAAGTTAAGAAATAACCAGAGAGATGGATATTCCATCTCTCTGGAAATAACATTGACGTCATTGACTAATTTGCTGGCGATAATGAAATGAGTAGACCAAAGAGCGCGTCAGTAAAGGATATCGATATCGCCGATATTTTGGGTCCGAAATATCGATATCGTATCGATATCGGCAAAGGCGATATCGACCCAACTCTACAAGTGTGTCCATGAAAAAAACTGTAACCCATACGCGTTTGGTGATAAAATAGTCAAATCTCAACAGATTTAAACAAAATTTGCAGGAAATGGTGCTGAATAAGTTGTCAATAACTGTGCAAAATTTTGAGTTATTAGTAGGCGGATTTTTGGTACTAAAAATCACAATTTCCAATGTTGTATCCGAAAACCGGAAACTGTGACTACGAGATCTTGATCCGTTTCTCTTGAGATTTCAGGCACTTATCGATATGTGCTTCAAAGGCCGCGGATATAATAAGGTGTACAGTATTATTGTGTTTGTGAGTTATACGACTTATTGACGTTGAAGAATGTAGCGACCTTCAGGGGTTATTTGAGGTCATTTGAAATGACATCATTCAATAGATGAATCCGTTGTAATTGTCTCTACTGTATCTTGTACCATTCTTGAGATTTTTGACGTCGAATAATGGCGTGTACGTACGTCATTCAAGGTCATGAAAAATGACGGAATTTGATAGATTTTTATCATATTAGTCTGCTATTGTTGCCTAAGCATGGATTATCTTGTATCACTTTTAAAAATGTCGTTGAAATCTTTATGTTAGGAGTCAATCAAGATTATTGGAAATGGGGCCATTCGACATTACGTATTCGCATAGGAGTCCTATTCGTCTTCCATATTGCAGTAAAAGGCTTATGATGATAATAGTAGCTACTGAATTTTTTCAGATCCTATTTTACTCCACTGTCTTTGTAATATTGTCTCACAGTCATAGTACCGATATAATCTACTTTATCCTGTTTCATAATTGTGCATTCATACAAGTTTTACATATAATTCAAAAAAAAATATGATACTTTACAAGTGTAATTTCATAGTTTTCACCTGATATTCTTTTCCAAATGTTTCCCAGTTACTAACGAACAAGTCCATTCAACTGTGACTGTCAATATCGGTTTTTCCATCTTTCACTTTCTACTTCAACTGGTGGAAAATGTTTTTGTTTTGTACAGTTCCCACTGTAACATATAAATTAATGTAGAAATAGCATAACATTTCGTCATACATCTGCCAGCAGTTATGCCAGATTAAAATGAGTCTACAAACTGACAAAGCAGACATTCAACATAACACAAGCAACTAGCAAGAACGTGTTATGTGAATATCAACAGCACTAGTAACAATACACAGCATAAATGTGCATAACTTGAGATGCATGTCACTCTCACCTTTTGTCTTTTACATATAAATAAAGCTTTCTACATTTTTGTGGCCCAACATAAAATAACATAAAAGATACAAACCCTGTATCTGCTTAGCATTAATTAACAGGCACCTGTCAAGCAGTTTATTAACTGCACAATGAATAGCACAAGCATATGGCATATGTCGGTAACAAAATGGGCATAAACGATGCAAATTGACATAAAACATCTGCAATAACAGCACTGTTTTGTGATCTTATTTCTGTGGTCCACAAATTTTTCTCACAAACTGCATCTCTGTGAAACAATTCTAACAAACAACAGCGCATTGCCAAATCAGTAACCAATTAACAGTTTAAAAAATGGCATAAAATTAACTTGTGATAAAAATAACCATGTCATGAGTTACTGCAGCAGCATCAATAAAACACTGGCTTCAGCAAATAAAAAATTTAAAAAAATAAAAATAAGACTAACATCACAAGCATTGGATTTATAAATTATGCTGCAACATAAAAAATGATTAAAAATAAAAAAGCATCTAATGGAACATGTGCAAGCAATTATTAGACTAGCACCATTAACAGGTGAACAAGATGTCACTGACAACTGTGGAATAAGTGGTCTGAGTTGTCAACAAAACTGATGTCCCAAAACATTGAACAATAAAATACTGCGAAGCTGTCGTCCATTTTCATCCATCAACATTTCTCGATGACGTTGAACTGCATCCCGTGGCGCTGCAGCCGCTCGAGGAGACTGGTCTCGGCAAATGCAGCCCCTGGAGTCAGTACCCCTCCTCTGTGACACATAGCAATTACATTAGCACACATACTACACAACTGTTCTAATCCAGTCAAATCTAGCATAAAAAAATTACAAAGCACAGAAGTAACCAACAGCTATTTTGTGCATCTACTTTTGTTATGTGTACTTAACAAAGATCATGAATTTCCTTGGAAACGTTTGGCGGACCCAGAACCACTCCAGTCAGAGGCATAACTACAACCCTGAAGAACCTGCAATGCAGCAGGCCAGCAGTCAAGGAGGCCCTTCTGTAAAGTAGTATCGTAATTTATATGGGTGTCTGCACCTTCAACACTGTAGTTGGAATACTACTGTAGCAGCAAGTGCAGTTCCTTATCTAATTACTTATCTGTCAACCGCTGCAAAAAGTAGGCACACGTCAAAAGCAGATACCTAGCACATAACTTACTTTAACAAATGTGCTTGCTGGGGACCAGCCTCCTACAGCACATGTACTGTCTTCAGTGGGGAAGCAAAATTTGATGTACAGCACGGATCCAGGAAAACATAAAATGGCAATTACAGTGGTTAAATGTGTGCACTGTGTACCATTAATCCATTACATATTTAAAACACAAAGCCACGAATCTGTAGATCAAACGAAAGCTGGTGGTGACGGTTGATATTGTACAGCACACATATTAAATGGTACTACACTGTGTCCACAAAAAAGTCAGAGGATTTTTAGCATAATTTAATTTTAGTCGAGACTGATGAAATGTTGTAAAATTTGGAGGACTTATTCCTGAGTCCACTCAGGACACAACTGCAGTTGCATTTCCAATGAAGTCTGTCTAATACCCTTACCTGAGACGTGATAATGACGTCTTGCAGAACTGAAACAGAGACTGTTAGTCGAATGGAGAAAGCTGGACCATTCGATTGTTGTTGCAGCCATCAGTCAGTGGCATCGCCATCTCTCTGCTTGTGTCAGGGCTCACAGTGGACATTTGGGCACATTTTGTGATAGATTCATGGTTCAGTGTGTTAAGTTAATGTGAGTTTTAAATTGGGGGTTTGATTGTTTGACTGTTTTGGTCATCGCCAAAATGTCACTTGTCTCAAACGTTTTTTGCCAAGTATGGGCATTACACAGGTGAGGTGGAAGACATAATGATAGCCAGAGTGGCAATTGTTTCTTAATTAGATACACTAAAAATTAGAGTGTTTAGCTGCGGTTTCACGAAACTATGCCAAAAAATAGTTGGCTTTGTTTTTATGGACACACTGTATAACCAGCTTTAATAACAACATACCCAGGTGGCAGCTTATCACGTTCAGTCAGCAGAACATACGCAGCTTGCACCATGCAGACTGGTGTTGTGACATAGCCCGGTTCTGCGGTAATAACAATTTACAATTATCAATACTTGCGACTCATCATTATTGATGATAATTTCAACTAGCATGATAAACTCAAAGTGGAACTGCTATGGTTTTATGTTTCAGACGGCATTTCAAGAAGTTAATTTAAGTCACAACACTTGCAGATTGTGCTAGAATCACACCAGTACCACTTAAAAGTCAACAACATATAGCTACTATATTCAATCATATCTGCTCCATAATAACAAAACTCCTTAAGTGAATAAAAAATAAGCAAAGTCAATAATCAAACACAACACGTATCATAGTGACCTGGTCCACTAACACGAGTAACTACATTCTGAGTTGGCAGATCCTCGTGAGACATTTCAACATCTTCTACACGGCTTGGGTAACCTCGGCCAATAAATGTCATGTTAAACGTTGTCTCAGCAATCTACCACCACATTCCACACACACAGTCCTGTGTCGATCGACCGCCACACTCCACACACACAGTCCTGCGTCGATCGACCGCCACACTCCACACACATAGTCCTGCGTCGATCGACCGCCACACTCCACACACACAGTCCTGCGTCGATCGACCGCCACACTCCACACACACAGTCCTGCGTCGATCGACCACCACACTCCATACACACACACAGTCCTGCATCAATCGACCACAACATTTTACACACGTCAATCCTGCGTCATCCGCAACAAAACACAGATAAATTCTGCTATACCACATTATCATCGACAGCATTCAAGTGCCATTTTAAGACTTTCATTCTTGACATAATAACCTTTTTCTCTGCATCAAGAATACCATCATTTCATCTTCAGTTTTACAACACGATGCTATGCATAGTGCGGACTGTGGTGTTGCAAGATGTCCGTCTTGCAGTCTTTTGACATTATGCCACCAAATTCAGTTGTTTCATAATAACGACGATAATAATAATACTGCAAATGGCAATAATACTATTTTGTGTGTTTAATCATATTTTAGAAGAATAACGCCTAGTCAGTCAATCACATGGCACAAAATTGCCAAAGGTGAAGCATCATCACCATCACTCCTTCTTACCTGAATAACATGTTAAAGCCGTATGCACCACTGCGAGCTCTGCGCTCATCAAACATGGATTTGTTAACCGTTCCTCGTACTGGTACTTCACTGGGTCTGCGTCGCTTTTCTGTAGCTGGGCCACAAGTTTGGAACCGGTTACCACACGAGCTGCGCCAATGCAATACAATTTCGTCCTTCAAGTCAAATCTCAAGACATACTACTTCCGCCACCACATGGACAACTAGCACCTTGTCTGGTCGTGCCTCCGATTGCGTTTAATGACGAAGTTTGCGCGCGCTGAATAAATTTTATAACTGATAACTGATCAACATCATCATCATGTTCTCAGCCACGACAGAGGTTTTGCAGCCCTAGAGTGTTTTCTGTTAGACAACTTCATCTCAGGCTAAACACGTTATAGTGCAGCACAACACAATGCAGCAAACATGTATGATACTCGCCTGTTTTCGAGTCGGTCCAGTTTTTGAGAAACTTCCCATCGAAAACAGGCGTGGATACTGCACACGTACAAAATACACCAGCAAACAGTCAAACAGTGACATATCACACTGATGAAGAGCACAATCAACGAGCAGAGGAATTAGGGTGTTTGAGTTGGCTGTTGAAAGATATTGTGTAAATGTCTTATCAAATTGCTTAAAAATTTCTAATATCTGTATTTGATATTTGTAAGTGAAATCGCATCTGCCTTAGTGTCTACTCTGAAATTTGTGAGTTCATTCGCTAGACATTAGCAGCTGTTTGACATCGTGCCGACACCAACTGACGTCGATTCTAATTTTCTAACGTCCTGCTTCTTCGTCCCGGTTCACATTTCGCCCAAAAATGTACTTATTTAATCTGCTGGTAGCAGTGATTACCTCCCACAAATTTCATTGATATCTGTTCAGTTTTCTTGCAAAGCAAAAGAAATACCAATGTCATGGGACAGAAGCCAGGATCGACAAGGGAAAAACACTTCATCATCACATCACCTCCATTGCAGCATAAACTGCGAAGGTACAAAAATAATTAGAGTCAACTAATGTCACAACAATAATATAGCCATCAAGGAATAAAACAGACCGCTTTGAGTAATGAAATGCCGAAACTGAACTTGGTCAGGATTGCTAACATGATGCCAATGAGAATTAGAAAGAACACTTCCAATAATCCACTGCAGGTATAATATGCTTCAAGCTGCACCTAAACACACAATTGAACAAACAATGCAGTCACATCTGAGATGAAATGCTGCAACGAATGACGAAATAGTGAATTATTACCATATCTTCGCTTAGTCACTTGAGCAGATTGGACGTGTTGCACAAGGTTGAGTCACTAAAGTGAAATAACACGGAAGATGAAATACGACTAACCGGTCTCTGTTTCTTATGCTGCCATTTGTAGTATTCACTTCGATAGACAATGAAACGGTCTGCACCGGGAAATGGAACACACCATTTGTTCAAGAAAGAATTGTGAAACAACGCCGAGCTACAAACATGCACACAAACTACTGATAAAATATTTATCAACGACAGATAGAAAGGAAAAGGTAAAGGATTTGCCTGAGCCATGAAGGCACATCAGACAGCAGTGATTCCCAATTCTGCAGACCTCAGTCAGACATCAGGCTAAGCTGCAAGACAACACACAGACTCACAGAGGGCCAGTGCATTGTGTGGTCTCCCAACTTTTGCAACTACCAAGCAAGCAAGCATGTGTTTACAAGCAAGTGTTTAGTAGAGTAGTAGCCAACATGGCTAAATAGTACAAGAAACAAAATAACAATGAGTCAGACATAACAATTTTGATATATCTATGAGGTCTGATTCGCCTCTGATTCGACAAGTACTCAGTACTGTCGACGCAGCGCGCTCTACAAATTGTTATGTATGACAAAATTAAAATGTCACACTCAGCAATACATCAAAATTATGTACAGTCTAATTACAGAGAAATTGACTAGACTACTGGTAGTGAGTTAGGGCGTAGGAGATGAATGACTGTGATACTTGGTGACAAAGGCAACAAAGGATGAGAAACTAAAGTAGCCTAAGCAGTGTGGCACTGTGGCTAGGAGCAGAATTCATAGCAACATGAATGCAAGTCCGACACCATACTCAGGGATGTCAGGATTCTGCGTGCGCAGAATCAACCACCCTGCACAGAATTTGGGGTCCTGCACAGAATCGAGGAAAGTTTACCAAGTGGCGCAGAAAATGTGAAAATTTGGCTGATGTTTGTTAACCCTTTCACTTACAACGTTAAAATTACACAGTATACCGTCGTCGTTTCTGGCATGCAACTCACGATTGCGTAGCGCCATACGTCGACATCATCCTCCACGGAGGGCGGTTCTGAGCCAAATCTGCTGCTTCGGGGAGCGTAAGATGGTGATGTTTCAGATCCTGTTGAATGGTGCTGAGCCATGTGATGCGGGGACGTATACCACTCGTTGTTAACTTTCTTTGACAAATGTAAACAACACATGTTGATTAAATGTCAATGCTAAGTCCAGCGTCACGCGACTCACGCCCAACAACTTTACTGCCTCCGCAAAGTGCACGACTGTACCTGCAACACTGACACTGGCTGACATCTGTATACTAGCCAGTCGCTAGTCACAATGCATCTTCAACAGTCTAAGATTAAGCGTAAGTTGACTAGTAACTCTTAACTGGACCAACAAGCCACGATACTCTGGATAGTACACCGGTGTCACAAACAATTTCACCATAAAAAATGGGATGAAATATTGCACAGAATTTGCAATTTTTTGGCGCAGAATTCTGACGTCCCTAACTATACTGTTGTCACCATCAACAGCAACACAATATTATTCTGATAGTTAAAAATAACAACTGTAGAAACGGCTATTACCGTCTTGGCAGTCGATGTGGGCTGCGTGGCATTGGAGTCTTGTACAGCTCACGGCGAATCAGTTTTAGTTCTCCATGGTTAGCATAACTATCAACAGCCGACAGCCAGGTACCATAGTTGCCACAATGACCCTACAAATAACATCTTTGCAATGAAGCGTGTCAAAAATGAACGAAATCCAGCATAGAGCACATTAATACAGCAAATGCCAGCCAAGTGCAGAAAACACAAACATTAATTGAGATCAGTACTTGAAATACCTGTGGTCCAGACTGCACAGAAACAAAGCATTCAACTCCATCTACATCTCCTACAAGATACAGCAAACAAATAGAGCAACAGTATGCACAAACAGTGACGTCTCTCATGACATGTAATCACATGGAAAATAATGTCAGCTATTATCGATTATTTCAAATATCCTATGAAAACAGAGTCGACATATAGAAATTCCATGCAAATTTCTGGTAATATTTAACAATAATTTTCTGCCAATGACATGACATGAACTTAATGTGTGTTATCATCACTCACTAAGTGAAAGGCAGCAATTTATTGAGACAATCAACTTGACAGCTGGATTAAGCAGACATACCGGTACATTCATATATACCTAGCTGACGAATAAACAAATAATATTACAAAAAATTTGGTAACATTTGTACAAACTGCACTAAAATGAAAAAGAGTGAAGCTTTTTTGAACCACAGTGTATATGTAAAAGCGATCATAAAATGAACATGCTTTCACAGCTACCGGCCACTGCTCTTCTATCTGAATTACACTGGCTACCTGCTACCTCTAGAATAACCTTTAAGTTACCTTGTCTCACATATAAATTACTCACCACAAGTCAACCTGCTTATCTGTGCATGCTACTACACCAGTGTATTGTATTTAGTAACTGCTGCAACAGAAACATTGAAAACATGTTCCTTGGCGATGACAGCATCAACTGGGTAGAGTTGATCAAGCACTTGGGAGTGCATATAGTTGGTGGTAAAAAGTTGTCATTTGACATACAGGCACTTAGGTGCTCATTCTATGCGGTTTTTAACAATATCTGCAGCCATACAAAGACATCAGAAGAAGGTGTGCAGCTGACTTTACATGAAAGCTATTGCTTGCCATTGCTGACATATGCTGCTGGGGCTGTTTCATATAATCAGCGACAGGTACACGACCTGAATGTGTGTTGGAATACAGTCTACCGTATTGTTTTCAATTTTAATCGTTGGGAAAGTGTTAAAAGCTTTATCAATGGTTTAGGTAAACTTAGTGTACAGTATATTTTAAAGGTGCGTGCAGTTAAATTCTATTACCATCTACTACACGTTGCTAACTCGGTATTAAACGAGTTGTTCTCGTTGCACTTTGAAGATTTCTATGATAAAGACGACTGTTTGCATCACATAATGTGTAGCACTCGGCACGTAGCTATTGCTGCGATACATGAACGTTTTAACACTGATTGTCAGCCTTAATTCAGTTGTAGTGGTATGTTTTAATGCTTTTATCTTTGTATATATATATATATCTGTCTCTCCTTTCTTTTTATATTTTTTCTGCCTATTTTTGGCGAATAAACGTGTTCATTACACCCCTACACGCACTCTCCTGTCAACTAATCAATTTTTCCTCGATGTGACACAATTTTCCACTGAATTTGGTAAAAGATCGTTTAGTTACTGGGCTCCTACAGTATGGAATGGACTACCTCTTAACATCAGATTTTCACCCACTTTCGACACCTTTAAACGCCATCTGAAAACTCACCTTTTCAAATAGCCTATCAACATCGTCACCATGCTGCCCGCCTAGTGACTGCCGGCGCCTCTGATTCAGTACCACTGTAATGGCCGCGTTGCCTATGGAGTGATAAGATATTATATTTAATTCAGACTACTATGGATCGTTAACCAACTGGAGCATTACTAACTCGCACTGCCGAAAATTCATAAGATTTTATCGCTCGTTTATTAAAACATTTAATAACAGTGAATCGTGCACAAGAACAATATAAGTGAATAGTGCTAAAATTATATTGTTGCTCTCTGATTAAAGAAATAATAATAAGGCCTTTTTATGATAAAAAGAATTTTTTAAACTCCAACAGTTAGTTGTCGAATACAGCTTTCTCACGTTCAGGCGGCAATTCTGATGGACTTGAACGACGGAAAGCTTCCCGGCAAGCTTGGTATCGTCGCCGTCCCGTAGAACCGCCTCGCAACCTCCTCACAGGACCGCGTCGTAGTATCCGGTAGCGACCCGACCACGAACCTCCTCGCAGGCTCTGTAGATCAAGCGGAGTGGCGTTCCGGATCAACTGTGCTCGGCCGACGGTAGATAGATGCTCCACGCGACAACTGCTCTCGTCGGCAAAGATGTTTTAGAATGCTCATCGAGCAGTTGAATTCAGCGCCGATTCGCTGAATAAATTCGAAGATGTGGCGCTCCCACCACCAACACGATGTCGCTCTCTCCACAGCAGATAGAATAGAATATCGCATTTAACTTGACGTTAACATGCTGAAATACGTCGATCGACCTCAACTGTCTTCAGAACTGTTCACTCAACTGTTTCTGGCAGAATGAAATAGACTCGAGTGCTGAACACAATCGCGCCAGTACCACGCATTGTTTCGCCAGTCGATCACACTCGGTCGTCACATGAGCCAGCTGTGGTCCGCTGGCCAAACTTCGAATCGAACTTTCACCAGACGGTAAACTGCGTTTGATCACATGACGGACCACGATGATGAATCATCCAGTCAGATACGTACCTCGTCCCATCAATCATAATAATACTCAACATTTTAAGGGACATCAGAGAGCTGAGCAGCATCAGCTCCTATATAAGACTATCAAATATTTCAACTGTTACAACCACTACTGAATGTGCGCACATTATAAATGCGTGTATAATAATAATAATAATAATAAAATCCTAGTAAAGTTACTGATAAATGACATTAAAGTGGCCATCGTTTCCCACCATTGCAACAAAAGGCTTCACTACACACAGGTACATCAGACAAATCATACCATCAAACTGTTTCTTGGCATGCAGCAATCCCATCTCGATTGGAATGCTGTCAAAACCACAAGCTTCTAGCACATATATACCAGCCTCCTGCACCTTTGCACCGTAGACAATCTGAGTCTTTTCCAGCCACTGTTACACCAGTACACACTGCTACAATCCTGCCCGCATCTGGCCACTCACATAATCAAGAATAACTGCATGGCAACGGCCTGATGGGATGAAGTGAAACATTAATTTACACCACTTTTCTGCAATATCTGTAGAAACAGACTAATGGATAAGTGAAGATTTATCTATTATATTTAAGCAGCATGTAACGTGGTCCGCATGTGTGAGAAATGATATGACTATATGCAACCTGGATGGTGTCAACCCGTTAGACAGGAATTCATGGAGAACGAGTGTGAGGCGTTGCCACGTGTTGCCTACCCCGGAGTCCGGGACAACCGCAGCACCATAAATACCAAA
>Ga0209339_1001079_pt1 | contig 11139 bp, 7 predicted proteins | sample OlaalgELextract3_FD_187376 | JGI IMG/M metagenome (GOLD analysis project Ga0209339, IMG submission 187376) | Olavius algarvensis symbiont microbial communities from Tuscany, Italy - Type A ELBA extract 3 (SPAdes) (version 2) | ecosystem: Host-associated > Annelida > Digestive system >...
TCGGCCTGTAGCTACTGCACTCAGACTGTGATCCTTTGCCCTTGTAGAGTGAGACGATAATGCCTTCTTTCCATTCAGCTGGAACTCTTCCTGTGGACCACACATTAGTGATGACCTTATGCAAAGGCTGACATAACGATTGTAAAAACAAATGACTAGAGATGGTCTACTGTGGTAAAAGCATGAACCCAATCTGGTACCGACTTTTCAAAATTTCCACTTCTTTGTTTGTAGTTTGGCTCTTTTAGTGCCTAACTGGCCGTTTCCAGCTGTGCACAACCTTGGAAATTAATCACGATTCAAAGCACAACCATGTTCAAAAGATGCCTTTAAATGCCACACACTTGGTAGGTTTGTGCTCTCACATGTTCACCTGTATGACGAGACCATTTCTGAAGCATTAGACAGGGTGTTCCCTCTTTTTCAACACTGATTTTCTTTAACCTTTCCACGACCAAAAACTACACAATCTATAATATATCACACTGAATCGGCGATAGCTGTGGACTGTCAGAAAATCTGCCGTTTGTTGAAAGTTGTTGATTGCTGTCCGTGGCTGTCGGCAATTCAATGCATTCTAAGTCACTGGTTTTACATTACAGCTAATAATTTGTCCAAACAGTTATAAAAATTCCATGACTTCACAAACATTTTCCATGGCTCTGCATGATCTGTTATTTTACATGACTGTCCAGGCCTGGAAAGTGGTTTTTCTAAATTTCATGACTTTCCATGACTGGGGGACACACCCTGATTATAAAAATTTTAGTCGGATACTTGTAGAATGTCACAAATGACACATTCAGTGGAAGACAGTTCACTGTCTCAACCAGCAAGTTGCAGCTGCTGCTGACACAATGTAGTAGTCTACTGCTGCACTTACTGCTCTGTGATGTCATCGGCGAGGATGGCAGAGATTGGGTACGTCATACGCAACAGTGACACAGTGCCATTGTAAGTGTAACTCCAAACCTGAACAATGAGAAATCTACAGTACGTTAGCTGCTTCCGTAACGACATCAATAATTTTACAATGGCGATGACGTTGATGATGACGACAAAACCTCGAACTGTTGCACATTCTGCCATCTGGCAAATTTAACGGCATAATGCCAGGACCACTCATGATATATTCTGAAAGTTTCAGAATGACAGCTGGAATCATTTTCGCATAACGTCGATGTGAGGTAATAAAACGCCATGCAATGCCTCTCTAAAGACCATCTCTATGTTGTTCTAAAGACCATCTCTATGTTGTTCTAAAGACCATCTCTATGTTGTTATCTTTTCTGGGAGCATTGAATGTCTTTTCTCATAACACTAACAACACAGAAAGATCTCAGCTGAATAAAAAACACCGAGTTAATAATGACGATAATAATAGAGCTAAATACTGAGGTGCTAGCAGTCATTAAGTAAGTAGATGATGCGTAAAGTAAATAGATAAAAAGACGAAATTCAGGGCAATGCAAAAATTTTTTATACACCATGTGGACTACAGCATTTTGTAAAAAATTCAAATGCATCATCATAGTTGTTGTAGTTGTTGGCAAGAAACACCAAGAAAGTAATGTAAAATCTGCATAATTTAACTACTGCTGCCACTGCTTAACTTCTTGCAACATGAAATGCTCGGTGTATTATTACACCACAACATCAATACTGACAAAGACCGATGCTGCTGGCTTCTTTTCTTCCAGATACGGTGTATAAAACCAACAAGTCTATGCCTAATAACAGTAGCAGTCAACCAGACATGTGACATATTTCTAAAAAAAACTACACAATCTACTCTACTCAATCTGCTCTTCGAGCAGTCATTTTCATAACTATTTTTTCTTCCGTACTGTTAGACAGGCTGTTTTCGTGGCTTTTGTTTTTTTTTGTGACTGTTAAGTGTCCTTGCAGTTCTACGACTAAATGCCATGTTAATCTTTTCGTTTATAATAATAATAATAATAATAATTCTACACAACAAACATGAGAAAGAGAACTATTTCTTCTGCACAGAATAAACGTAACACACAGTAATGTATCTGATGAGAAACAGCTCCAAAACCATGATATAAATCAGCAAACTGATGCAAACTGACTCCAATGCCATGTGGACACTTTACTGTTTTAACATGCAACATAACCAATCGACATCGAGTGGTCAAATAACACTGTACCACAGATAACATCTAATTATTCACTTCTTCTTCTTTTCGTATGCGTGTCATTTACCATAGCTGGTCAGCCACGAAACAGCGTCTTCATCCGCAGAGTGTAGCCGAGATAAGCCGCCATTCAGTTTTGTCAGGGGACTGGATTCGACAATTATTATTATTATTGATGACATTTTTATAGCGCAAATTCGAAAGTTCAGCAAATGCGCTACTGGCAGTTAAACAGGTGTGTCTTTAGCTGTTTTCTAAAAACACCTAGTCATGTCAGACGATCGCAGTTCAGCAGGCAGACTGTTCCAAACACATGGACACAGATCAGTGTCTGTAAATCGCCATTTCCTTCTGCAGGCACCACAGTGTCCCTGTTCCGTGCGGAAACAATTCAGCAAAGACCACTGTTGCCAAGGGAGGTCGAAACCCGGTTGCCGGATTGTGGGGTCACACACTAGGTGAGAATTGACCACGTGAGCTGACTTCCAGTTATGCCTCCATCAACTTTTGATGTCAACTGGTTGCAATTATTTAGTCCATGAGTAAGACAACACATTTGTATTACGGTACCGGAGGCCGAGTGTTGGTGCTTCGGTTTGCAAAACTAGCGACATCGCCACATGACATGGATGCCGGTACGACGAAACACTTTGGCAAACTACGCCAGAAATAACACACACAGCAAACTTGCAATCAGCTCAGATATGACACGTAATCACACAAATAAACACACACAAAATCATACACATAAATAAATAATATTGGGACACCATATATACCTCTTACACCTGTCTCATGTGTGACAATTTATCACTTCAGGGTTCTCAATCAATTTCAAAAATAAAATATCCTGGCTTTTCCACAACTTTCCCTGACTGTGTCAGGAAATATCCCACGATCATCTTAGATGGAACTTCCTTTCAGGTAATTTTTAGCTGGCTCCTCCTCCCAACACTGACTCCTCCTCCTCCCCACGTTAGCTCCACCTCCTCCCCAACACCAACATCTTTTCATTGCTATTTTGATTTATGCAAATATACTATTTACACGTGTACATGTACTTAAGCATTTCCAAATTTTTGTTTTTTTTGTCTTTCTTCTGCTTTCATTTTTATTTGGATGATACATGTCATTTTATCCGACTTTTGTTGACCTCCTCAATTCCTGGACTTCCACGTTAGTGTAAATTTGTCATACCACAAACAAAAATGCATGAACATGGCGGTTAAAAAGTCATGTTGCATACACCAAACCCACTCGTACATCATTCAACTGTCAAACATTTAGCAGTTTGTGAACTTTAACCTCCACTGACCCTCAACTAAGTTCAGCTATTACGATGGCTCATTCTGCCATGCCAGACCAATACCGAATATCAAAATCATTTGTGACATTATGGAAAAACATACATACGAAACAATGCTTTTATTCAAGTTGTTGTTCAAGAAATTCTCGATCAACTTAATTATGCTGGTTAATTAGCAACAATCTCAGCTGTCATTGAGAACACAACTAAGTCACGTACGTGCCCGACAGTTGAAAACGCGAATTAGCGTGAGTGACTTTGAAGCCAGTCACATTTAGCCGACATATGACACTATTCCAGTCGTCTTCTGTCATGTATCGATAAACTGCTCGCACACAGCACAGAACCAAATGTTGTTCTTGCACTCGTAACCTTCCACAGCATTATATCTACTTCTGTTACCAGCCATCAATCACTCATAGTAAAGTGTGTCTCAAAAAATGGACCGCTACATTTAATATGACATAACTTCACCAATTCACAACATTTACTAATAATTTTTGGTACACATAGACCTTATTCAATTCTCAATTGACTATGTTCAGAAGTTTTCAAATTGGCTTAGAACCAGCTGTGCAGTTTCCATAACACTAGTGACTTGACTGTCTGTGTCTCAAAAAACCGGACCAATATGAATACGATATTTTGGCGTAACTTGGTAAAATGTTCTTTAATTTAAATAAAATTTCACAGATAATCTGTGCTCAATGTTCTTAATTAAACCTCAATATTAGAAGACAGTTGTTTTTACAGCAGTCTACCAGATGAAGCCGTTACTATAGCAAGCCTCAAGTACGCATCATTCCACAGTTGACGCTGGCTTATGAACAGAAGAGCTAAATCTTTTAAAGTAACAGTATTTCTGTCGGAGGTATCAAAAGCTACAGTAACAAGTGTTTGAAGGCAGTCTTTCCGCCTTGACACAGGCCCACACTTTGCCACTCGTTTATTGCCCTGTCGATAAAACGTTGTTTGAAGTCAGCAAGCAACAGCACAGCAAACAGTGTGCAATAGAAATAAAACCTGACAACATTATATATGGCTGTCACTCATTTTTTATCAGTCCAATATGGCGCTCATTGTCTTCGGCAACTCGCACCATATTGGACGGGTAAAAACTCGCACACTCGGCCACGTACAACATTAACCATCACATTTTCTCTCTATATGCATTTCACAGCAAACCATTAAAACTGTGAAAACTGAGTGTTTACCAGTTTCGGAAGCGTCTGCTGACTGATTGCTGACAGGTCGAGCGGCTGGACTCCGCAGAAACACATATGAAATGATAATGTTGACAGTCTGCAACAAGTTTTCACGGAACAACTCATACCACTAATCACAACACATTACACAAACACTTTAGCACAACGTCAGAGCCAGCATTACACTCACGGACAAACTCAATTATTTACAGTCACCACTATCAGTTTTGTGTGCTTTTATTACGTTTCTCCACCTACTACAAATCACAGTGTCTTCCCTATTCAAACACGCACTTCACAAATCTGTATCAATCACAGACCAACTGATACATAGACATAAACACTATATAACAGCGTAATTATAATTTTTAATGAACAAACAAATGAATATAATAATAAATCCTAATCACCACCACTTGTAAATGCTGCTGTCACCATTACTTCTCTTGCTGCTGTTACTTCTGCCAGACTGCCACTATCATCATCATCATTGTCATAATCATTATGACTACTGTCATAATCATTATGACTACTGTCATTATGTATTGCACACGTTCAATATTCAGCTAAAATCAATTACATTAACCTATTAACTCCTGCAGCATATAGCCCAAGAGAATTTATGCATGCATATTGCATGTAGCATCTGTTCAGAGACTACCTAGGACAGCAAACTGTAGATTGGTACATGAAGTTTTAGCATGCAGTAGCTTTACTTTTTGAATAAACTTTCTCTTCTATCACTGTTTGTCTAGTGTAGTTACGTAAGGCTACTGAAGCAGTAGATGCCACACGATAAATAGACACAATCCAGCATGCTTTGGTACCACTTACAATGCAGATAAACACACGGATATATTTTTATACTCAATACATTCCCTAGTGTATTCGAGCAAATAAAAACAGAGTTAGGTGCTTTTATGTGGACCTACAGTACACTATGCAACACTGTTACACAGTGCAACTTATGTGTGATTTTGTGTCTTCTGCATCCATTAATGCCACTAACATATGAAACTGTCAAAAAAAATTCAGAAACAGGAAGTCATGAAACAAATGACGGGGACCTGCTGCTAATTTTCCACTCACGCAGATAACACAACATAATTTCTTGTGTTTGCTTTTCAAATGCTGAGCAACAGTTCAACAATACTTACTGTTAGTACTTCAAAGTCGTCGGGTTTCTTGAAATTAAACCAGTGAATTCTAAAGTTCTATAAATGACACACACACACACAACATACAGTGCAAGTGTTCATGCTCGGCAACATCATTCTAGCACTGACGTCAATGTACAGCCAATTAACGGAAGCATAAATCAAGTCTGACACATAGAAAACCTGCAGCCACACGTACTCGTGTAATCTCACCTTGCAGTGTATCTCGAGCTGGCGAATGCTACGGAATGAGACTCCTTCCGCTAGTGACTTCCTCTTTTTGGTTCTTGTCACTGTATCACCAACAACACACAAAATGTATCGCTCGCTTTTACCGTGCGATGCAGGGTCACTCCAATGTCTTCACATTCAGTATTTACAAAATTATGACACACATGGCATTACAAAAAGTGACCACAAAATATAAATTCATATAATCTTATTGGCCTTAAATGTCCTTTCATGGTCACTCAAGTCACTTAGGTGTTAAAATTGACAAAAGGAAAACGTCTATTATGAAGTGTACAAAGGCAATGTGTACGTTGGTGAAATGCAATAAGAGTGAATTTTATGGCTTTTGTGTGTGATGACATTTCTTTTTCTAAATAATACGATTTACACAATAAATAATAATTAATAAAGAGCAACAGCAACAGCTGAGCCTCTTTACGTTCTATACTAGCTATCTAACTTACCACTAGTACATGAGGACAGCCGACAAGAGACCCTGCACTTATAACTTTACGAGGCTACTAAATGGCCAGTGCAGTGACAGCACTTAAGCAACAATGTAAAATAAAAGTAGAAAAATAAAATGCCTAAAAATAAATAAAAAAAGTAAAAAACTTAGTGATGATGCACTGCCAATCAGGAGACAAAGGTTCAATTCCTGCTGAAATGTACATGAGTTATTGGTGGTACTGAGAACTACATCCAGCCAACCTCACAGGTGGGAACTTCCAATCTCTCAAACAAGATGCTGCACAACATTAAAAAGCATCGACATAAGCAAATGAAAACAACAGCAGACCTTTGTAAATGGATTCGATGCTTTGCAGAATAATATCGTCATTGCCAACTAACTTATTCACAGGTATAACCTAGACAAAAACACACGATGGTTGGTTGGTTGGTGTTTAACGGCACTTTCAGCACAAAAAGGCTATATCATGCCATGCGAAAAGTAAAGCTTGTTAAAGATATCAGTTTCAGATAAGAAGCAAAAATACATTGTTTATGGTATTAGTTAAAATGTGAGAGAGCTCGAAAGTTGTGACAAGATGATCATGATGAAGATGAACAACTAAAAAATAACAGTAACTAAAACTATAATGAAAACATCAAAACAGTTCATATAAAACTGCTTTGTTTAAAGGTTAACGGACCCTCATGCAACCGTGTCTTTGTGGAGATGTACTCCTCGACAAAATGCATCATTGGATACATCCTGGCTAGCCAATTACTTGGCAAAGTAGTCCAGACAAACTAGGCTAACTGAAATAATACACAACACAAAAAAACCCAAACAACTAAACCTAATGAAACCAAACTAACCATGGTTCAGGAACACCTTTTACGCCATCCAGCCAGGAAACGGATTGGGCCCATTCTATAACAACAGTGCCCGGGACCACACGGGCCACAAAAACACATAAAGTACCGGTAATATTCATTATTACAATGCTGTTACCTTCCGTTTGTCATTAGGCACAGTGTTTGATTTTTACACGAAATGATGAAGATGGAGACAAACTATAGACTAAGCTGACATATCGGAAAGTGACACAGCCGGCTGAAATCCGCTTCCGTCAGATGCGGATTTTATAGATCAAAATCTGTCGGATGCGGATTCGGATTTGTTGGTGTACGATCAAATTACAACCTAATACCTTAGTTAACTTTAAAAAAAATTTTTTTAAATTTATTTCTATTTTTTAAGTTTTACTTTGCAACAGATTGCTACGAAAGACTTATGATATTGTGAAGTTAGCACAACGTTTTGTTTTAACGATCAGTGTCAGACTGTCAGCGGACAGCAGTTGATTTTTCTAAAATTCAAAACGAAAATCAAATCCAAATCTGTTAGAAAATGGGTCTGCAAATCCGTCGGATTCGGATTTGTGAAAAAGTGATGGAATCCATCGGATTCGAAATCGGATTCGAAATCCGTCACATCCCTACTGACATACAATGTAATAATTTACTGAAATACAAAAAGCTGTAACTTAAGTCTTGCACTGACTAACCAAATGCAAGAATCTATTAGACAGTCTACAAACAAGTACCAGTTACTTGGGTCTTACTGGAATCATCAACAAAAACACATTGTATCACACCAAAAATAGGCCAGATTTTGTTTAGGCCTAAATGTTTATTTCGGATACTAAAGCAAAAACGTTTGTTACTATGGGGTATTAGTTCAGCTGTGAGAGCTGAAATCAGCACATCACAAAAACAAGCCTGAATAATTGCTAACAATTTGACTCTGGCAAGGACATAAATATTGTGTACGGATGATAAGCACCACAATGAGCACATCCATCTGTCATGATATTAATGGCAAAGTGTTGATAATAGTAATATCATCATCATTTATTATGCCAGAAGGCAGCAAAATATCACATAAGAACACAGAATTACACACACAAAATATGACACAAAATTACACGTAAGTACACACATACACACAGTAGAACAATAAAAAACACTAAAAGAACATCATATCAAAGAAGAATGCGAGGCCTACGGGTGAAGCACATCATTCCTTGTTTGCATCACTAGGAGTACATAGTGCCAATCATAGCCGGCAGCCTCTAGAGTCACTGATTCTGAGCCGTGTTGACTGCTTCAGTCAGAATGAACTTGTGTGATTTGAGGTCCTCTAATTATAGTAGTACAGCAAGTAAGTAAGTAAAACTTTTTTCTATGGCGCTGCATATCGAAGGTCACAGAACGCCATGTTCATCGTTCCAGAAGAGATGACTCGTCAGCTGTCATCTGAACCATCTGTAGCTGATGTCTGGACTGCGCAGCTGGACTGGTAGTGAGTTCCACAACCGAGGTCCAGCAGCTGCAAAGGTTCTGTCGCCATAGCTGCTGTAGGTTCATGGTACCATGCACGTCAGGACATCGGCTGACCGCAGAGAGCGACATGTGCTGTCCGAGACAAGTCACTGGTCAACAGAAATTTACTTTCAAGGATGCACTGATAAAATTACTGCTTCACCAAATCATTTAGCACAGAACCTTCATATGCAACACTTATAATCGTGTCCATAACAGCACACCATCCAACTCTGCAGTATACAACACAGCCATTTTATGAAGCCACAATCATCACCTAATGTCATATCATGATTACATATTTCCAGCAGTCTAAACTATTGCAACACAAAATGCGTGTCAAAATACACAGCTACAAACTGCAGAGCTGACCGGTTCAGTACTTGTGGACTGATAAGGCACGAAGGTAATTCTGAAGTTGGTGACCATAAGTTGGCCGTGATCTTCTGAGACTGGACTGCTGTATGGAACTTCATAGAGTGCATCGCACGATGACAAGACCTCTTCAGATCCGCCTGTACATGTATCCAGCATTAAACTGACCACTTTCATGGAGTGGATTCTTCATTCATAGTTTATCAATTCATCTTCCATCTGCATTACTAAAAAACAACAGATGGAATGATGGATAATAAGGAAATAAAACCTGATCAGACTACAGCCACACTGTGGCAGCCGCTAATATTCAAAACGTACAGCTAGCATCATAAGTGTAAATAAGACGAAAGAACAATTTATAACTGCTAATAAGTTCACATTTACTAAGAAAATAAATAGTACCAAACAGTCAGCAGTTCTGCAACAGAATGCAAAATTAATTAGAAATGCAATTTACTTAATATTACCTGGGAAAGTACGTAATTTCAAAGACTCAACATCTTTTACCTACAAATATGCAGATCAGTAAATATTAGTATTAATCATGTAAATTCGTTAGGCTAAATACATACTTGCACGACTATTACGTAAATTTAATATCAACGGATTCCATTGCTTTTTACTACTGGTACACTAAGTCCAAGTAACAGGGTGAAATTGATTTGTATAGTGAATAAAAATTCAAATAATGAAATATAACTAAATAAGTGTGACGCATAAATATGATGGCAAGTAATTTACAATCTATTATCATGTTTGCACTTGTTTGCAGTAAGTGCACTTAGATGCTGAATTGAGATGCTTAAACAATAAGTGTTCTTGCCAATTACATTATTACATCACTGAAATTGTATCAGTCAATACAAAGATATTTACTATAAAACAATACAAAATAATTACTGCAAACATTTTGGAGGTATTTATTCAACATTTTTCGCATTACCGATATTGAAATCTTTCTGACAGGCGCAGTGTGGCGAACTGACCGTATCCTATTTCGACAGGTGCAGTGCGCCACAGTGCACCTACCACCATGCATCGTTAAAACGGAAAAATTAGTCGTAAAAGAAGACAAATGACCGACCAACAACTGACGCCAGTCCAGTTCATTGTCGTTATCGCGTGATGTCAATGATGCTAGACTATTACATCAGACTATTTAACCGACTAAACAGTCCTTTGATTCTAATTTACTCCATTAGCCCAGTCTCCCTTCGGCATAAAGTAGTACTGTAGGTGCCACATGTAGAATGTTCTGAAATAGTGTCCTGAATTCTTACTTTCACTACGTTGCAGTCACCCAACGGAAACTCATTCGTTTCAACATTATTCACAGGCGAAAATACACGTCTGAAAACAGACATTATTGCTAACTACTATAAACACAAATCATCATCAAAACCACGGACCTACACTGTCAAAACTTTGTTTACAAACGAATCGCCGGTCTCAGGTAAATTCGGAGCGGACGCAGTAATGTAAAGCAGTGTAGCGGGCGCAGGCAAGTGTTTGTTTTATGTGCGCAATAGCTACAAAAGAATTCTAAATTAAGTTATACCGTATCATAGGAATGTCTTCCCATAATGTTGTTGTTGATGATGTCTTCAAGACCTCCATGCGTCCGGTAACATCTTAGGTGAAAACAACATGTAAAATCCATTTAACATAAATCTCTCTTCAGTAATCAGTAATCAGTAATGGAGAACAGCGGATGCAGGCTCAATGCCTCTAGATCCGCATCTTTTGCAAAACTATAATATACTCTAATCACTTTCTAATTCAAACTCTGATCTGTTCCCGGTTCCGGTCAAGTCAGCATCGCAATCGAACATAACATCCTGATCCTTCCAAAATTTATCGAGTCTAGATTT
>Ga0209339_1001082_pt1 | contig 11131 bp, 10 predicted proteins | sample OlaalgELextract3_FD_187376 | JGI IMG/M metagenome (GOLD analysis project Ga0209339, IMG submission 187376) | Olavius algarvensis symbiont microbial communities from Tuscany, Italy - Type A ELBA extract 3 (SPAdes) (version 2) | ecosystem: Host-associated > Annelida > Digestive system >...
ATGATTTTGTTGTGAATGTGTGTGTGAATGGGTTTGAGCAGGTACGGAGTTAACGTGTTCATTAACACATTAATGTTACAGTCCTAGAAATTTGTAATGATTTTGTTGTGAATGTGTGTGTGAATGGGTTTGAGCAGGTACGGAGTTCAACATTCAGTTGTACAATGCACTGCTTCGAGTGAAGTTGGAAAATGGAGAAGCGTTTGTTCCTGCTGAAGTTCTCAATGATATTGAAGTGCAGAAACAGCTGGTGCCAAATCGGGTTGGTTATGGTACATTGATACTGTATAAGAAATTAGCAGTATTTCTGGTTGAACAGCTGAAATTTATTCAAATGTTGAGTATTTATTGCCAATAATTTGTGGCATATTTAGCCCGATTCGAAAAAATTGAGCTGGAAAATGAAAAATTCTGTAAAATTGTTGGGAAAATTGCACAGTTTGTTGAAAAAACTCTCAAATGGAAGAAATTGCTCACTTCAACAACAACCATTTTGTGTCTCTTTATCTGGGGAAACCCGGGTGAACCAGCACCAGAACTCGCAGAAACATTAACCCGGTATACTACCACTTTACTTTCCAAAACATCTCAGGAGCATGAGGAATCTCAAAACAAGTGACACCATTGGTGAAATTAAATTTACTAAAGCACTGTTGATCTTGTGCTTATTCTTACTGATTAAATGAACAGCTGCTGGTCTAACTGATGCGTATACAGCTTTTTTTACCAAACTGAGCAAACATTGTGCAAAACTCGTGCATCACCATAAAAATTTTGCACTTGTGAAAAAAGTTAAAATTGCACAAAAAATCCACTATGCTTTAAATGGTTTGTGAAGTATGCCATCAAAGGATGATGGTCAAGTGTCATTATTAGACTGTTGTTATGATTTGTTGTGTTTGTGACAGATTACATACCAGCTTCTGCTGTCTCGCTTCTGCGACACTGGCGACGTTGAAGGTGCCAGGTAGGTTTCTACTGAGTCTGAATACTTTGCAGAAGTCTAGTGAGAAATGACAGTTGGTGAGAACATTGACTGCCACAATAGCACGGTGCAGAGATTTATTTTAAGATGATGTGCATTTTTTGCTAGTTAATGTCTTTCAACCCTTTAGAGTTCAAAGGTAATTATAGTGCTTCATCGAATAATACGAAGTTGGTACACTGGCCGTTAATGGGTAAACTGTTACATTTGGTACAGTGAAAACTGGATGGGGCCGCAGCCCACTCAGGCCCCTCCTTCCTGTACCAAATGTAACAGCCCACCCATTAATGGCCAGTGTACCAATTAGCATATTGCTGTACAATGGTCAATTGCTCTGCACTCGTCTCCGAAATGACCTATGATGTGTCGAGTGGGACGTTAAACCAGTTCATTAAAGGGTTAACCTGCTCATGGAATTGTAGTTATATAATCAGTATTGTGATTATTTACAACTGGTTTGAATTGACGATTTATCTGAGTATCCATGTATTGAAGGTGTAATAGCATTTCCTGTGCTGTACTGTCACTGCAATTGAGTGGATATGCTGTATTTTAGGAAAATACTGGAGTACATGAAATCTCAGAACTTAATGCTGAATGAGACAATTTTTAATGCACTTGTCAAGGGACATATTAAGAAAGGGTACGTATCGGCATCTGTGTCTAACAGCTTTGAGACTTCTCTGTTTCATTTGTTTAATCATTTTTATAAAGTATTCTCTAGTGTCTGATGTTTTTCTGAAGTTGTGAAGTCAAATCAGCGTTATTGGCTGTGTTCTGTTCAGTGATACTGCTGGTGCTCATGAAGTCATGGCCAGCATGAAGTAAGAATTGCTGTACATACTTTCTAAACCAATTAATCTGTTTTCTGTCAGTGTTGTAATAACAATTTTTTTGAGTTGGGTTTTTCTGGTAAGGTTGTGAAATGAAAAGACCCCTCTAAGGAGACCTGTAGCGAGTTGAGGTGATTATTACCTATTAAATTTTTGGGCAAAACTACAAATTTTTAACTCTTTTTTAGCAGCGGCCCATCTGTCGGCCACCTTTGTGCAGAAACGGGGCAACTTTTCGAAATTCTGAAACAAACCATAGGAATAGAGTTGTGTCTTTGCTTATACTTCTGCAAGATTATCGTACATTTTACACTAGCAGCTCGTAGAATTGCCGAGCAAAAATTTTCATGTTTACAGTTTGCTAGCTCCACCCACAACGTGGCATCAGAGGTGATGGAAACTTTTTTTGTGTTTTTATACAAATTCAGTATTGATATGAATGATAGTGTAGTTTTATTTTATTTTTTATTTATTTTCATAGAAATAAAAGTAAAATACATGCCCAATATGATGTTTGTTTATACACATTACCATTGACAGGGTGCCATAGCAACGAAGCTTCTTCGAGATATTGCGTGGAAGTCATCTTTTACTTTACCGTAGAATTCTCACGATATCTTGCGTAACAAAAAAGTAAAAGACACGCCTCGGATTGATAATATATGTTTTCAATTTTTAAACATTTTTATGTCATTGCATTATGTACTGACTGTAAGTTTGTTATATTTATGCCTGCTTACCTACTCTTGCCACATCTAGAGAAAAGGGGGAATATTAACTGAACTGTGTACTTCAGTATTATGTACCAGCATAATGGTGCGATCAGTTCTCACAGGTCTGTCGACTGGATTGCTCTTTGATCTTGCTTGGTTTAACGGTGTATCTTCCGAGCGCTTCTGTATCTTTGCTCTTCATGGTGCGGTATATGTATAGTTTTTTTGGTTACATTCTTAACTTTATCTTTTAGTGAGCTGAGCTTGGTGAGCTCGGCTTTTAGTGTGTTGACTAACCATATTCCTTCATTGCTATGTCGATGTTGGTTCGGTCATCTGACCAGTAAAAAATCGTCCCCGAAATGACCCTAAATGTGTCGAGTGAGACGTTATACTCTGTCATACCACATTGTTGTCGATATTTATTTTCTAGACTGGCATGATATAACCTTGAAGTCTATCGACTATAATGTTGCTGTGACATTCACTCTTAATAATAATAATAATAATAACCTATCTCTGCTGAAAGTACCATTAAAGTAGAGTGCATCCAACTGAACTAATACTGTGTAGGAAGTGTGCTTCTGCTGTTGAGCTGGCATTTGCTAGTGAATAAGCTGCCTTCAGCTGGTTTTATTTACTGTGTGTGTGAACCTTGTCATTTACCTTAGCCAAGCTTTATAACGAATGCTGAATTTTAACTGCCCTTCTTTAAGCACTGTGATAAAGAACATGAAGTAGGAGGCGGCATAATTATTTCATTTATCGTGATATTATTATGTTTTACTATGGTGTGAGACTGTGATAGTTAAAATACGCAAGTTTGGTTGCAGTGTCTTTGATGCTGTTTTATTGTAGAGAGGTTGGACTTGAACCGACTGGCGACACGTATACAGTGCTGATGTGTGATTTGGCTGAGAAAGGAGACATTAGTGGTATTGAGAAGGTATCGTGTCATGTCCACATTCAGATTTACGCGACTCGCTGGCTAGTCTACAAATTAAGTGAAATGAACGTTATATATTTCGCATCGTCTGTACATGTCTAACTGCATCACGTGGTTGAATTTGCCTCCTGTGCAAATGTCGTGGAAGTTTGAATTGACAGGCCAGTCAAACTGATAGGTCACCAGTCGGTGATTGGCGTTAGTTAATGATTGATGAGTGAAAATGATCTGAATCCATGTTGACCTGCAGATTTCAATATGTACAGTTAATATGCTACACTGCAACTGTATATCTATAGCAGATGATTCAGTGCATGGCTGCAGTAAACTAGATAATCCTACTCAACACATTTGTCTCTGAAATGACCTATAATGTGTCAGTGGGATTAACATCCCTACTGTACTATACTATACTCAACCAAGGTGGTTGACAGTGATGCCTCTACAAAGCCACCAAAGCTGTCTTTAGGTTTGTGTAACCCTCATGAACCCCAAACTCAATCGTTTCATGCCCTTAGCATGGACCAGTTGTGTCATTCGGCATCATTCAAAATAGGTTTGATCATTTTAAAAATATGTTCTCAACTTTAATAACAGACACTTGAATTGACATGCAGATGAACAAATGGACAGATCAAGAACATTATGCCTCCTCCTGCCAGTCTGGCCTGACAAGAGGCATAAAAAGACAGCCTTTTTGCACAACATCTGAGGCTTACAGGCCCGCCAGTGACGGGATATAGAAACTGAAGTTGTAGGAGTGAAGGTCAATGGTAGCAGTATGTCGAGTTAAATTGTAATGTAAGCATATGCGTAGGTCCGTTCCATTTGCATAAATTCACGTGTGATCATTTAATTAAGTTTCTGTGATTGATGAAAGTGGAAATGTTGCAGGTGTTGAGTGATGCTCGTGCGGATGTTGTCACGGTTACACCGCGGCACTTGTTCTCTGTCATACTCGGCTTAATGAAAGGCGGCCATTTACAGCATGTTGGCCAGGTAACACGACCACACTAATGCTTGACATTACGTTGTGGATACCATGTCGTTGAACAAGTGAAAAATTATTTCTTCTACACTTACGACATAATAATAGTAATAGTACTAGCTGCAGTAGGTTGTATGTGCTGACATAAGTGGGACCTGTCGTGCAGTGGTGTCAGCCGTGATAAAATCACTCAACAAACACTGTTCACAGCCAACGCCATCAACGATCGTGACTTAAGTGAGCGTGCTAGGCTGACGATGGAGGGAGTGTGCCTGAGCAGTTGGAGTTGACAGCCGGCATGAAATTTGATACGCCTGAGCTACAGCATGCAGCCATGATGTGGTGTCACGGCGAGTGGCGTGAAGGCAGCTACACTTATGGAGAAGGGGGTGTCGAGGGGGGCTTTAATCAGTCGGGCAGATCCTCTTCATTAACTAAACATGTCTATACACATCCGGTCTGACTGTATAGATGAGTCTCGCCAGCTGGCAGATAGTTGGTGCTGGTCCACCTGGACTCAATTTTTTTCACCAGTGGTAATCTGGAGGGCTGTGACCTTGTCCTCTTCCTCTGCTGTTTTCTGTTTTCCAGAGTGCACTACTAATGTGGGAAGTCTACCCAGCTAAACACACTGTACAATATGTCTGCCATTTCTCTTTCCTGCCCCATTAACTACAAATGACGGGAGTATTTGCAGTATGTAAAATGCCTCATTTCAGTATATCGTGGACCTTCCATAGGGAAGGGGGCATTAAGCATTGCCTTTGTCCATCCGTCAGTCTGTCCGTCCGTCGCATAGTAGTAGTAGTAGTCTTTATTGACAGAAATGTAAGTGAGCAGAGAGAACAAGGAAAGCGAAACACTGCTGTCAAATTGCAAAAATACAGCAAACACACATACGAGTGCAATCTCACAAGATAACAATCACCAAGCGAGATTCAAACTAACACAAGAAAAAAATTAAATGACAGTTTTAATCATCGCCTTCAGCTGAATAAAAAAAACGGCAATGTTAGAGAAAGACACAGTACCGAACTGAGATCGAATGTGATCACTCAGTGGGCAATGACAAATCACAGCATTGATACATAGCGAATAATTCCAGAACCCAAAGGCCTAGTGTGCCCAAATTTGGAAGGAAGGTTCCCCACCTTAGATGCAACTCACCAGTTTCAAGGTCAAAGCCTAGGTCAAGGTCACCAGCCCCATTAATGTTAAAGACACACATCATGCGCCATATCTTCTGAACGGCAAGGCCTACGAACTTCAAACTTGGTGTATGGATGGAGGACGACGACTCTCATCAGCCACAGGCGCCATGACTTCAGAGGTCTAGGTCGCAAAGTCACATGATCAGTCTGAGTCGCCTTGGTCCAATGCTGTACCTGTGTCATCAGAGGCTGGCGGGGGCATACCGTGTCGGCCGAACCTGGCGGCCATGCTTCTTGTTATTGTATTGTTATTATTTTATAATCATTTGTAAGGCGCATAGTGTCAGCAATGAAACTGAATCGGAGGTGTCAGCAGTCAGTAGGTGGGCAGAATTGGTTAGAGTTTTGATGAACTACTTGAAAAGATGAGTGTACGGACAGTGTTTGAGGGTGTCATTGATGGCAGAAGGTCTGATATTAAGAGCTAACCCATTCCATTTTTACCAGATTCACAGCCACTCCAACGTATCTCGGCGAGCTGGTACAGATCCGTGCACCACCTCGGGCTCTGCGCTCTTCCGATGCTCCGATGCTCGTCGTTCCTCGCATACACACCGAACTGGCCCATCACGCTTTTTCTGTTGCTGCTCCATCCACCTGGAACTCTCTACCTGCTGACATTTGACTGTGCGAAAACATTCTCACTTTCAAACGCCACTTGAAAACCCATCTATTCAAACTCACTTAGTCCTCCTGTGCTGGTCAAGTGCCTCTGTATCTTCGGACCTAAAGGCGCTATACAAATTCGTTATTATTATTATTATTATTATTATTATTATTATTATCGTGGAACATTGAGGAAAAGTTGATTATGATATAACGCAGAATGGTCATTAGTGCACAAATACCACATTACTACGTCACTGCTGCTGCTGTTTCCTGCTAAAATTGCAATAGTATGCATCTGCAGAAGATTTCGGTTTCTAATTACACGTTTATTGATAAATGCCTAATATTAATCTGCATAAGTGGTATGTTTGTACATTTATGTATAGCAGTGTGTTAGCATTATATAAATGTGACTCATTTGCTCGTGTATGTGGGTTACTATTAGTTTACATCTTGCTAACTTGATGATGCATTTTGCTAAACATTTGGTAAATTTTGGCAGGTTTGTGTTTAACTGTTATATGTGAAGATGCTGAAATACGTCACGGATCAACAAGATTATCAGTACAATCATGATGCTCTGAACTGCATGTTCCAGTTGGTAGCGCACGGCCATGACGATGCAGCATTGCAGGTCTTCTGGTCACTCCACGGTGCATCAAGTGATCGAAACAGTAATGTTCTGCTGAGGAATATGGTCATCCGAGAACGTGTTGGTTGAAATTTTGTTTTTTGAGGCGGCTTCGGTTGGCAGTTTAGCTTTGTGGTATCTCGTTGGTCTTGATCAGCGTAGTTACTCTACGCTGGGCCAGGTTAGTGCCTGGATGGGTGACCATTTTCGGCCGAATAAACTATATCTGTATGTAACCAGTAGAGGTGCACCGAACATGCCCTTATAATGTTCGGCCAAAGTTTTGGCCGACGGGGCCGAACGAATACTGAAGTTCCGCCGAACTTCGGCCGAATATTTCTGTGCTATGACAAGTTCTTGACGACACATTGAACACACTCCAATTTCACCAAAATACGACGTTGCAATTGTATAATGTATATAAAAAGCTGTGGCGCATTAGGTTATTCAGCGTTGCAGCGACTCATGCTTCATAGCACCGCTGAATAACTTAACTACGTTAACTGCCCGTGCACGGTTTGTTATTAAGATTGAGTGCATTTAATTACTGTAATTAATTTCTCAATTAGGTGTAGTCACTTATTAGTGACTGAGTGAGTGTTTGCCGAACTTCGGTGCACCTCTAGTACCAAAACCATAGATGTAAATTTTGGTGCAACTATATTAATGCTAACTCTTGGAGTGTGGACTCTGGACTGGAGTTGGATGCAGGCAATATTATACATTACATCTGCTAAGTGCCAGTAAGTGGTAAAACTGGTAACTCAGTGGTTTTTGGTACTGATGGTGATTGGTGAATGGTGATTGCAACACAATGCACTGAGTGCAACACGGTGCATTAGCAGTGACTCCAGTGAGCAGTGAGCACAGACCTGAGTGCAAACTGCAATCTGTGAATGCAAAAGTGAATGATTACCGAAGTTTGGCCGAGGTTCGGCCGAATGTTCGGCGTTAAACGAACTTCGGTGCACCTTCAGTAACCAGCCACCCAGGTTAACTCAGCCTGGCCATCCTGGGAAGGTAACTGTAGATCTGGCGTCGCACTGGCCATGCACCACACACAATAGTGGTTTACTCACTTGTGGGCTCAATGGCCTATGTCAGGGAGATGAGCACCCCACCTATGCTTCTTCGGAGTATGACCCTCCTTTACCTTTACCTTTTGCGTAACAGTCTAACAGTGTAAGCAGTCTAGATTGACTTAGGCACAGTGAGCATTGATGTTGGCTGTTTAAATCACTAGAGAAGAAATAGCGTGTTTTGCAAGAGGGCTGTAAACTGGTTTTGCCAGTTAACCCTTTAGAGTGCAGAGGCAATTATAGCGCCACATCGAGTAATATGAAGTTGGTACACTGGCTGTTGATGGGTGGGCTGTTACATTTAGTACAGTGGGGAGGGGACTGGGCAGGGCTGCATTCCGCCCAGGCCCCTCCTCACTGTACCAAAAGTAACAGCCCACCCATCAACAGCCAGTGTACCAATCACCGTATCGCTGTTACTGTACAGTTTAGTTTAAATGTGCCCATTAAAAGGTTAAAGACACTCTCTGCAGTGAACTAGCCATCTAGTTGACATTGATGTTATGCCAGTTCAATTGAGTATAACCCTTCTTTATAGACATTACTTACCAGTGCAATCTTCTTGATTTCTGCTACACAGTTGCTGTTTACAATTAAGTGTATGATTCTGTGTGCAGCTTTCAGTTTCTAACACCCCCAGTCCCCCACCGTGTGTTGCTTGCTCAAGTTAAAATAGGTGGTAAAAAGCCAGTATATGTCGAATGCTTAATAGTCAAGTATTTCAGTCAGAAGTTAGTATTCCAAATGGTTTAAAATAGATTTAAAACAAATGTAATTGTACTGAATAATTTATTTAATGTTATTGCCAAAAATCAATCAAGTCTGTGGTCATCGTTTATGATGAGCGTATAATATGGTTTCTCATAAAAGTTCATTTTGAACTTAATTTATTATGTAGAATATTGCGGGCATTCAGAGAGTATCATTTCAAGTTGTTATCACAGTGTAGTGGGCGCACCAAAAAAGTATCCCCAGCCCGTCCTTAGGAAGACATTTGCTAATTTTTCGAAAAGTGCTTAAAGCTCAACTTTTGCACATTTATTACCCTATTATATATACACAACTGAGCTACGTAAATTGTTTTAATATCCACAACAATACTGAAGAAATTACACTGCCTTAAAGATGACAACCTCACGGTTTTAACTATCAAATAATGCTTTAACTATCAACTGTATTGAGAGTGTCGGTGTCGTGTGAACTAAAAAGAAAACTTCTAGAGTTAGAGTATATGTTTAGAGTGTCTACTGGCAGCCTTTAACCACTCCCTCAACATTGTTCAGAAACATAGCACAGTCTAGTTGATTGGGCCCTGTGGCAAATTGGAACATGTCAGCAAGTAAGTGCACTCTTTGGTACGATTATAAATTGATGACAACAATTATAATAAAAAACTAAAATTAATAAAGTACTGTATTTATTTTATTCAAATATAGCAGCACGAAAATTACGTCATAGTAAGGTCACTGTGATGTTGAGATATTAGGATTCTGTTAAAAACAAAAGTATTTTCATGTGAATACAGACAAAATTATCAAAAATCTTAAGGTGGCAGCATTGAATTTTACGTAGCTTCAAGTTATTATCTGCAGGGAAAAAAACTTTGAGAATATACAGTATACATAACTGTAAATGTTCAACGCTTGCACAAAATATTATTAAGTTATCTTAAACTGCTCATGAGTTATTAGCAATAGATTATTGGGGGGTAATTTTTTGGAACATCTTTTTTGTGAGCTGTAACAAACTTACTTGACTTTGAGTTACTGCCCTTGCAGCGATGACATTGCCCAATTACATAAACCTGTGCTGTGTACCACTGCTACAGTGTCTGTCGATGTCCAAAGATTTCAATAGATCCACCTCCCTGCTACGATCACCTATCGTTAAGCCACAGATGGTCCGAAGCACAGACATCTAAAACACCTTCAGTTTACATTTGTGGTCTTTTAACGCCCACTTTCACTGTGAGACTCGCCAGTAAATTTGCCATGAGGCTGCTGTCATATTTCCCACCACACCTGCAACACGTTGCTACATTACGGTGTGAAAAATATGATATCAAAAATATCAAAATCTTGACCTCTCTAACAGTATCACCGTTTTGCCTTATTGTTGACAGAATTAACTAAAACTTAATTATTTGTATACTTTTGAGTCAAATTAAATGTAAAATTGTCCTCCTTTGGCATAGATGCGTGGACAGATATGCATTTGCGACACTCAAGTTCATGACGTCGATGAACTGAAGCAGCGTCTGACGAAGGTTTGGCGTGGCTTGGGACAAAGTGTCGTCGATGATGCAGTGAAAAAGTGGCACAAACGTCTCTGGGCGTGTGTTCATGTCAAAGGAGGGCATTTCAAGCATTTAGTATGATTCAAGAGCAATACTAACGTTAAGAAGCAAATATATGGTATTGAGTTAAATGTGTCAAGAGAATTGCTGTAGTTTATCCTTTGTATTTCACAAGGTAGTGTAGTGACACATTTAAGGTGTGGTGGGAAATATGTCACGAGCCTTGTTGCAAATTTACTGCTGAGTCCAGTAGTGAAAAACTTTTTAAATCAGCCAATATTACTCAAAGTTGTGAACAAATATCGAGTGGCACGTTTTTTTATGGTCGATGGTGTAGTACTACCAGTCTTGTCAACTAGTTAAATGATATACATGTATACTTGTATTGCAGCCTATTGACAAGTTAATAGAAACTTGGAAACAACTGAAGGCTGCAGATAGGTTTGTCGACAGCTTGGAACCGATTGCATATTGGTGCCTCAGATACCAGTCTACAGGTGGATCCATTTGTTTAACAGTTTTTGCCCATTTGCCATATTTTAAATATGAAGTAGATGTTTATTAGTCATTGGTTACGTTTTTGTAGAAAGCTATTTATGGATTTTAAGATTTGTTGGTAATTTAGGCACCATGTTGTACTTTAACATGAAGTGGCAGCCTGTACGTTAAACCGAGCGTGCTTTTTCTTTGGAACACTTTCTGAAAAAAATGCTGAACCCATCATCGTCAAACCGGAGCACAAGACGTGCTTAGACATAGTGTGCTTAGAAAAATATGGCAAGCTTTTTCAGTTTTGTGTCCCCTATTAAATTTTGGGGCAACCGACAAATTTTTAACTCT
>Ga0209339_1001083_pt1 | contig 11124 bp, 7 predicted proteins | sample OlaalgELextract3_FD_187376 | JGI IMG/M metagenome (GOLD analysis project Ga0209339, IMG submission 187376) | Olavius algarvensis symbiont microbial communities from Tuscany, Italy - Type A ELBA extract 3 (SPAdes) (version 2) | ecosystem: Host-associated > Annelida > Digestive system >...
CAGACAATGTCTTTGTCAACGCTACTGTTCGTATCCTACTATTGTGCTGTGTATTCACTACTGTAAATGAGTTGCGCATGTCAACTTATTAATAAACGGAGATGATGATGAGATGATGATGACTTGCAATGCTCTGCCATCGTATATAGCTCTGTCTTGTACAATTTTCGAGTTATTTGCCATTAAGTAATATCGTGACATTGAAATCTTTGTTAAAAGTCACTCAAGATTATTGAAAATGGTAGGCTACCATTTGAAAGCTTTGGTAAGGTTTTCTACTTGCATTCCATAGTAACTATGGCCGTATCTTTTATTTAGCGAAACATATTGGTCGAAATCGCGATTTTTTCATACCCCCTTGCATTCGACGCCCCCGTTAGGGGTCCCCGTCGGAATATTGCCATAACGTTTGGTATTGCAAAAACTAGACTGGTGCATGTGGCTACCCGATAGTGGAAAAAGGTTTGATGATACGTTAAGCCGTTTCGACAGAATACCGGCATGCGACAGACGGACGGACAGACAGACATCTTCCGACAGCATAGTCGCGCCGTAAAAACTAGAATGGTGTGGCTACCCGACGGTGAAAAAAGTTTGAGATAGGCCTACTCCCCAGTCCCCAGTCTCCCTATAGTGTAGAGGCAAACATTGAGGCAAACTTATAGGCAACTGCAAAATACCAAATTTTGACGGTTTTGGGGGTTACAGTCAAACCCAAAGACAAAGCACCGATAAAGTTGGGGGCACATGAAGATAAGTAGGCGCAATGCTATAACTGGCACTAACCCTTACTGCTGAACCCTAACCGACCCACGAGGCGGTATAGTACTGAATAAGTACTATAATACTGAATAAGTACTATAATATTTTATGACGGTTTATGCTATAACTGACACTAAAAAAGGGAGAACAGGGATTGCGCCTACTTATCTTCAAACTACCCTAAAGTTGAAATTTGGCGAAGGAAAAGTTGGATAGTTTTAACAGAAAAGCGTTTCACTACATACAATGTCCTTTCTGGTGGCGCTAAGAGAGCTGCCACCTGGTGATAGGCCTATAACGTCATTACAATATTACTTAATATGGAATAGGTGTAATAACACATTGTAAACATTTTCGTGTAATTTTCTGTTGGTTGGCACATAGATGGACGCAAATTATAAATATGTATTAAGTTTGCTTTTTTGGAAACAAAGATAAAATAGCAAATTTATATTATATTCGTAATTGTAAACGTGTAACACCTTTCAGAAATTGAAAACACTGACATAAATAACTTTGTCGGTTACTCAGGTTAATTAAAGCTGTAATTCTACCTTCATGACTTTGTATTACTGTCTTTCTTTTATATTATATGGAGGTGGAGGTTTTATTTCGAAGCCAGTTAAAGCCATCTGCGACATCATTACCGACGGCCATGGCGCATGCCAGCACATAGATGGACGTGGGTCAGTTTTTCTTTTATACCAAATTGATTTTGAAAACGGATAAAGGGCCGGAATTGGCCACTAACATGCCATGCAAATGAAATAAGGCTAAAAGCTATGTAACAAACTCAGGCAAATCAACACTAAAAATAAAATGCTTGAAAACAGACAGGCTACTGAAATAGTGCAGTTCGGCAGGTAAACTATTCCAGGGTTTTAGTAGCCTAATCTTTCAGCAAAGAAAAGTGTTCTAGCGGTCCTAGTGATTTTGGGCACTCTAAATACGATTTTATGTACGGTAATGTAGGCCTAATGTAAACACTTGCACACATCTACTCGGCAGTGGCTACTGGGCTAGGGAGGAGTTTGTAAGCATGACCTCTTGTACTGTGGGTTCTGTCAGCAAATGTGAAAAAGTCACTTTGAGCCCAAAAAGAATCTTGTAAGTCAAGATCAGGTCATGTCGCAGACGTCTGACTTCAAGACTTTCCAATTTTAACCTGGCTAGTATATCTGCATAACTCAATTTGCTGCAGCCCAGGAGACGCTTTGTGAATTTGCGTTGAACACGTTCTACTTTGCGGATGTCAGCTGCATAATGCGGAGACCAGACACTGTAAGCGTATTCAATAACTGGCAGCACGTAGGTCTTTAACGCACGCAATAAAGTTTGAACATGCCTTGATGTGAAACATTTAAGTAGGCCTATAAGATTGGCCCTGGTAAATGCAGAAGCTACGACACGTGGTTGATGTGCAGGTGGAACTTAAAAGTTGCTCATCGATATTAACGCCAAGATCTTTAACATGGTCTACTACTGGCAGCGCAGAGCTTCCTATAGCAAAGCACCTGTGTTCTTGTTGACAATATGGATATGCATAACTGCACATTTCTTAACTGAGATACTCAACTGCCACTCACTGCACCATTTTTCAACACATTTCAACTTGTCACTCAAATTAACACCAGCATCATTAATGTTAAGAGTAGCATATATCTTAGCATCATCTGCAAACAGCTTGCATACACAGCTATACCATACTGAAAATGTCAATGATATCATTAATAAACAACAATAACAAATTCACCCAACCCAACCCAATCCAACCCAACCTATTGCCTATGTTTACATTAATTATTGTTATACGGCAAACGCAACGCTAGTATGCGTTTTGTCGGATATTAAGTTTGCTGTAATCTTTCTCTGTATCTTTCTGTCCGGGTATAGATACGGTAACTGGGCGTGGGAGTAACCGATCGACGTGAAATTTGGCATGGTGGTAGATATGGGTCTCGGACAGCTCTTCTCCCTTTGGGTTGGTTAACCCCAAATCTCACAGGGCCCCGAAATCCAAAATTTTGACCGCAAATATCTCGAAAACGGTAAGTTGCAGCGTTACATGTTAAATGGATCGTAACGACGAGGTTGGAGTTGGTAAAAACGACAGAAACGCAGATTTTTGACCAATAAATCGCTCGGAAACGAAAAACACATGCATATAGTTACAATGGAAGACTAATAGGAAGTCGCATATGGTCTTTCGATTGGTTTTTGATGACCTTCAATAACCTTGAGCGGCCGTAACACAATACCTTACGCTGTGTAGCTTTTCCGGATCTCACTGTGCAGAATGCACAAACTGGTTTATGTGGCAGTCATAAGGCTGTATTAAACAATCGCAAACACGCGCGCGCGCGCGGATACGTAAAACAGAGCAGTTCGGGTTATTGAAAATTTAGCAGTCCAAAACCGATAAACGAGTTCTTTGAATGTAATAGTTTTTGCAAAGATGCGGAGAAGTTTATCAGCACAGCAGAACGAAGTCGGCCAGTTACGGACGGATCACGCTCAGTAGGTAGCAGGTAGTGTAAGCAATGTTCTGTATTGTGCACGATCTTGTCAAATAGTCAGCCACTCGACATCACCTGACCGTACCACGTTACTGGCACAGCATTTTCGGTCGTCGGGCCTTTTCTGTTGCAGGTCCGACGATATGGAACTCGTCACCGGACAGTCTCCTCGACCCGGCGCTCAGCAGCAACAGCTTCAGAGAATCGCTGAAAACGAACCATAGGCCTATTTCAACGCTACTACTCAGCACACTCAGCGCAGTAGAGATGCCTCATGACTCTGCGCTATATAAATCTATTATTGACATTGACATTGACATTGACAAATAGTGTTTAGCACTGTTGCTGGCGCCTCACATGCAGACTGTCAATATTAAGAGCAGTGCAATGTCTGTACTTGCCACCTTCTATGATAATCTGTCATGCACGCCGCTGGAGTGCTTCCAAGTTCCAATGTGTTAGACTGTTCACTTGCAAGGCTAGAATACCAGAGACTGGGCTTGCATACTCTAAAACGGGCCTATGACCATTTTGTACGCGAGGTCGGACTGTGATAGGCCTACTCCTGCTCGCTTAAGTTTTTTCAAGAACCACAGACATTTCGCTGTCTTAGTCGTTACTGCAGCAATGTGGTCACTCCATTTGAGTGAGTCCACGACAGTTACAGCAAGTATCTTGAAGCTGGTTACCAGTTCAACAGTCTGATCGGCTATCATCAACGGTGATGGGAACTGTCTGCGCAAAGGACCCAATATCATCTCCTTGGTCTTTTTGCGGTTTATGTTCATGTTCATGTAGTTAGCGTCAGACCATTTCACGAGTTCGTCGACAACTGATTGCATCTGACTAAATTCATCCTTCGTCACAACTTCTAAGATCGTGGTATGGTCGACGTATTTGTGAGTGAGTGCCTGCAGCCGCAGGTCATCAATCAGGATGAGAAATACGAGTGGCTTGAGAAGTTGAGCCACGACTCTTGTGGCATTCCTCCGCACGACGTCACCCATTCTGACAAAACATCGCCGATCTTAACTTTTCGTTGACGTTCTTGGAGAAAAGATACGTTCCAGTTTATGAAGCGAATGAAGATTGGCCTATACTGTCAGCGGCAAGAAGATAGTCCCGGTCTGTAAATCTCAGCGACGTACAGATTGCGCATAAATTCGCAGGGTGAGTGATACCTAACCGAGATTTCAATGTTGTGGTATTCTTCAGTGTCAAATATATCAAAAGTGGTACATTTACAATGGCAGGCTAATAGGAAGTCGTATATGATCTATAGAGTGGTGCCATTTTCAATGACCTTGAATGGTATAGGTATGGTATAGTAGTTTAACGTCCAACTCGACACATTATAGGTCATTTCGGAGTCGGTTTACGGGTCACATGACCCAACCAACAGTGTCACAGCACTGAAGGACCACGCCAAGGGCCAGTCCCACCAGGCTCAGCTCACTAAAAGGTAAAGAGAAGGATGTAAGCAAAAAAATGTGAGTATCCATATAGCACCATTATGACCGAAGACACAGAGGCGCTTGGAAGACAGAGAGCTAAACCAAGCAAGATCAAAGCCCGATACAGTTGACCGACCTGTAAGAACTGCTCGTATCTTTGTGCACCATTATAATAGTACACAATACTGTAACACAGAGACAGTTTTTATTTACATTCCCCTTCCTCCAGACTAACACCATATCTCAGATGTTGCCAACTGGAGGTAAGAGGGTAGACCTTGAATGACCCTTAACCCATACTTCAAGGTCACGTTTAGTATATCGGAAACGATACAAGATAGGGCCATAGGTACTCCATTGCCAATAGGAATTTGTATGCAATCTATTGAATGGTGCCATTTCCAATCACCTTGAGTGACTCCTAACCTAGATTTCCAGGTAACGATATTTTTCAGCATGTTATAACTCAAAAATGGTGCAAAATAGAGCTATTTTTACAATGGCAGACTGATAGGAAGTCGTATATTGTCTATCGAATGGTACCGTTTTCAATGACATTGAATGACCATTAACCCAGATTTCAAGGGCACGATGTTGAATATCTCAGAAACGATGCAAGATAGACACATAGTCATTACACACCACTTATAGTAGAAAGCCATATGTGGCCTATTGAATTGTGCCTTGATCCACCTTCAAGGTTATTTCAGCGATCTTCTTGGAAAATAAGTGTATGTCCTACTTTTTCGATCTCTGAGAGATAGTCCAGGCGATATAATGAAGCATGACATTGACAGTGATCTTGATTGACCTTTGAAAAGGTCATTTCAGGTACTGTAAGCCGTTACATTGTCTGTGGCTCAAAAATAGAGTACAGGTATATATAATGTACCACGATCAGACGTCATATGCTAGCAAATATTTCTACTGTTGTATTCAAACAGAAAGACTGTTGCGTGATACAGAGCGCAACCTGTCAGCGGTAGCTAAGTTGTTCGTTTGTTTTTGTGTGATGAGTGAGACGTCGTTTGAGAATGCCGGACAAGAGACCTCAGTCGACGTCTGTCAGACGGTCGGATCACTGGAGCTTCACAACGACTTGACGCACTATTACAATGTGCCCGGGGTTAGTGATGTTGTCGTTACGTTACGTTAACCTTTTAGAATTCAGAGGCAATTACAGTGCCACATCGAATAATATGAAGTTGATACACTGGCCGCTGATGGGTGGGCTGTTACATTTGGTACAGCGAGGAGGAACTGGGCGGGGCCGCAGCCCGCCCAGGCCCTCCTCGCTGTACCAAATGTAACAGCCCACGCATCAACGGCCAGTGTACCAATCACCGTATTGCTGTATAATGGCCCGTTACTCTACGGCATTAATGTGCCCTTAAAGGGTTAAACACGACGAATTTAGTTGAACCTGAACAGGAAAAAAATATAGTCGAACAGTCGAGTTTCGAGATGTCTCTTAAAAGCTCACAACAACGATGCAGAGACGACAGTGAAAGGAAAATCGTTCAGAGACAAGCAGCAGCGAAGCCAGGTGCATACATACGATCGTCGATTGCGATTTACCCGAACGTTACTACGTCACGTTCGACTGTTGTTGTCATGGCAGTTCCGTCTGTCGTGTGTAACGTGGGTGCACCATACTCACAGTGTTGAATTTTCCGCAATATTTTTGCACCACGTTGTAGCATAGCCATCTGGGTCAGTTGTAAAGAAAATAGCGTGCAAATATTTGCAACTGTTATGTTGTTATGAGGTATGAAAAATCGCAATTTTCCACCTATTTGTCACTTTATCTCATATACAAGTAGCCATAGTTACAGTAGAAGACGAATAGGAACTTGTATGCGATCTATTGAACGATGTCCTTTTAATTTCAAATTTGAGTGACCTCGAATAACCCCTAATGCAGATTTCAAAGGCATGCAGCTTGTTTTTTTTTAAATTTGATAGATGATCTGAACTGTGACTTGTTACTTTCATTTTTTTGATTGTACGTGAAGTTTCATCTGGACACTTTTACGACAGGTGCGTTCTATTATTCCAGTCAGATTGTATGATCAATCCAAGCAGCTAATAAGCCTTCTTTATAACACTACTAAAGTCTAAAAGGCCCAGTACGTTCACGGCACGTAATGTTCGACTACCTAATCTACTGATTAGTTCTTGTAACGTTGTACGAAGTACCACCAGCTTGTGAGTTGATGCTGGATGAAGTCTTCTCCGTCACTCATCAGCAGCATCGCAGCAGCCCGGCCAGTGCGAGTCTATCGACAGGTGTCTGCGTGCAACGTTCTCGTGGTAACTGAAGACGAGCACAGCCAGACGAAACTGATTCGATCTGGAACGCCTTGCCAGTGTAGGTGGCGGCCGATTCGTTTCTGGGCACGATAGCCACAGGCCAGCACGCTGTCTGGGCGGGTCCATTCCTGTGCCAACACGGACTCGCCAGTCCATTCCCGTTTAAAAATGGAATAGTCCGCAGGGCGGGCAAGTCCATTATACAGATGCTTCTGCAGGAGCATAAAATGACCGCGGCGGTCTTTAACTCTCTAGCTTGTTTTGTTTTTACCGCCCGATGCTATGCATAGCCGTTGCAAGATGTCTGTCCGTCTGCCTGTCCGTCCGTCTGTCACACGCAGGTATTCTGTCGAAACGGCTAAACGTATCGTCAAACTTTTTATACCATCGTTAGCGACATTATTCTAGTTTTTCAATGTCAAACGTTATGGCAATATTTCGACGGGGACCCCCTTAACGGGGGCGTCGATGAAAGGCGGTATGAAAAAAATCGCGATTATCAATATCTCGCTTTATCCCCAAAATGATACAAGATAAAGCCATAGTTACTGCGGAAGGCGAATAGGAACCGTACCAACGCTTTTGAATGGTGCCATTTCCAATGACTTTGAACGACTCCAAACTCAGATTTCAAGGTCACACCATTATGTAACGCTGAATATCTCAGAAACGGTACGAGATACAGACATAGTTACGACGAAATACTAATAGGGACTTACGCCCTTTTCAAGAATGCCATTTCGAATGACCTTGAGCGACCACGAGTGACTTAGCGAAATATTCTATGACACGAAGCATCGCGCCGTCTCTCCGCGACATCTGAGCTTCTTGCTGAGATAGCCTACTGAATGAGACACAGACCACAAACCGACAGAGTCGATACAATAGGCATTTTGCCGCTTTACTTGCGCACGGAACGGCTAGCAGTGTGTGCTGTTCGTTGATCGAGTGCAGATGAAGATGGTACACTGCATCAGTGCTGGAGCAGAGACCGAGAGCGGCGATGGTCAGCAGGTGACTCAGTTTGTGGATGGGTTCCAGGCTGCTCAGCAGCTCAAGAACAAGTATCCAGACCAGTTCCGCCTGTTAAGTACCGTCAAGCTGGACTTCTTCGACGTCGGACACAATGCCATTACGATGTCTCGTCATCCTGCCATCAAGTGCGTTTTTCTAATCAGTATTGGCCCTTTAATGGGAAAGTCGCAGAGCAACGAACCTTTATAGGCCTACAGCAATACGTTGATTGGTACACTGGCCGTTGATGGGTGGGCTATATACAGCGAGGATGGGCCTGGGCGGGCTGCGGCCCCACTCAGTCCCTTCCTCGCTGTAGCAAATGTTACAGCTCACCCATCAACGGCCAGTGTACCAACTTCATATTATTCGTTGTGGCACTATGTGGCGCCTTTGTACTTTAAAGGGAGTTTTTCCCACGCTGCCCCTCGTGTCTTGAATTCACTCCCTCATACAATCACTGATGATCTGAACATCTCTGGACCAGTCTTTAAATCCAGACTTAAAACATTCCTCTACAGAAGGTCCTATCAGTATCAATAACCACTCGTGACCTTAACTGCGCCTGTGATCGCCTAATAGGCCGACATACGGCGTGTTATTAAATCGGTTTACTTACTTACTTAAATATTTCTGCGTTGGTCGTGTTTTGCTGGTCAGTAGTCACAGCGTCTTGGGAACCGCGCTTCAATGCACCAACATTAGAACAGACAAGAGATGAGGCAAATTGACCTGCAGTGACGCCTGCCTCTGTGGTGCTGTTGGTAGCGTCGCAGTACGCGCTGCCTGGCTGCGGTGATCGGCGAGTCTGGGTTCGAGGCCCAGGCTGGCCCGATCACTGTGTCAGCCTGTCAGGTTATAGCGGCGTATGCTTTGGGATTAAATTCTCGGGCAGGTACAGAGGGTTCGACCGTGTCCTCTTTAATCTGTGACCGTTGGCTAATACTGGGTTTAGAGACGCTCAGTATTAGTCGTTGCTTGAAACACTGATAACAGATGGCCTCCTGCTGTATGCCTGGCCGGTCATCAATGGCTCTGTTCACACACACCGGTAAATTGGACCATGGCGGCCATAGCTCATGCGCTCCTCGGTGCGCATGAGCTATGGCCGCCCATCATGCAGTAGGTATTAGTCGCCAGAGAAACAGTGGTTATAGGCCCAGCAGGGTAAATATCACGGCACAAGGTCTCTCCACTCCCAATCCCTCCCTTTACCATACACACCTCTCTATAAGGAGAGGTCGCGCAACAACTACACACTACACACACCATGTATACGCATTTAATAAAAATAAATATTTGTGATAGTCCTACATTTTTAATTGTATATGAATTGTTTTAAAAACGCCAAAGTTAAGTAAGTTACTGTGTGACAATTATGCAGCTCGAATTTGGCATATGCGTTTGTGCTCGTACGTGCGAAAAAAATCGTATACGTACCGTACGCTTGAACTGTAGTTATGGCAATCTACACTGTTTCAAAAACATGACATAACTACATCATTTCACAATATTTACTCGTAGGCCTACTAATTATTTTTGGTAGACACAGACGTTATTCAATTCTCAATTGACTACGTTAAAAAGTTTTTAAATTGGCTTAGAATCATAACAACAGTAGCGACTTGACACACCTGAACAGTAAATTTCTGAACTTTTTTTTAAAATTCGAACAACGTATTATTGACAGGGCAATAAACGAGTATGAAAAGCGTTGTGGGCCTGTGTGTAGGCTGAAAAACTGCACTCCAAACAGTTGTTGTAATTAGTTTTGATACCGCACATTGTTCTTATGCTTGTTTAAAAGATTTAACTTTTTCTGTTCATAACGCAGCATATACTGTGGAATGATATGCGTACTACTAACCATCTGTGCGTCTGGCCGCTGACGTACCACAGGGTAGTGTGCTCGGTCCACTGTTGTTCGCCATGTACATCTCGCCAATCAGCAACGTCGTCACAGCACACAGTCTGGACCACCATCAATACGCTGACGACACGCCGTTGTACATGGCCGTTTGACCCAGCGCTGATCGACGTCACTTTCACAGCGGTCTCGGAGTGTGTTGAAGACGTCGCTCGCGGTTCTTTGAGAACGGACTGCTTCTCAGCCCAGCCAAGACGGAGGCAGTTTTGTTCGGGACTAAGGCCCAGCGAGATAAGATACCGTCTGCGAGCGGCATCGACATCACAGGGACGGTGGTCGCTCCCGTTTCGCGACGTCAAGCTGCTCGGTGTCACACTTGACTCAGTCCTGATTATGGACCGACACGTCACGGAAGTCATACGCAGCTGTAGCTATCACACGCGCACTGCGCCACATCCGACCGCTGCTGACACTCGACGTCGCCAAGATGATCGGCCACAGCATTGTGTCATCTCGGCTGGACTACGCCAACGCACTGCTGCACGGCATGTCGGTCTACAACATCAACAGGCTGCAGGTGGCGTAAAATTCGTTGGTCAGGACAGTTTGTCAAGCCTGTCGGTCAGCCAGCGCCACCGAGTTGCGTCGTCAGCTTCACTGGCTGCCAGTTCGACAACAGATTTCCTACAAGTCGCTGTCATCACCTACAAGACATGTTCCACCAGCAAACCGGGTTACCTCTCTGACCTCCTGCAAGACTACTGACCAGCCCGAACATTACGATCATCAGACAAACTGTTACTGTCTGTAGCGCGGATGGCGTTTGCGTTCTCGGCGAAAGCCTTCAGCGTCAGCGCCCCTTCAGTTCGGAACTCGCTGTCATATCAGTGTCGATCTGCTGAACTGTTTAGCTGATGGTTCAGGCGTTTCTTAAAAACTGAACTGTTTGATATTGCATATAGTGAACGTAAACAGTAATGTAAAATGTAATGTAATGTAATGTAAGTTTGACAATTTATAGGGCGCTGTAAGCGGCACGAACTACTTCTAGAGCGCCTAACATAGTCAGTGTACACATAGTCACAAGCTCTACAGGCTAGAGAAAGACAGTTGAAAGAGGTAGGATTTCAGATGTTTCTTAAACGTGTCGAATGACGGTGTAGATGTTCGAATGTCAGATGGTAGGCTGTTCCACGCT
>Ga0209339_1001084_pt1 | contig 11123 bp, 5 predicted proteins | sample OlaalgELextract3_FD_187376 | JGI IMG/M metagenome (GOLD analysis project Ga0209339, IMG submission 187376) | Olavius algarvensis symbiont microbial communities from Tuscany, Italy - Type A ELBA extract 3 (SPAdes) (version 2) | ecosystem: Host-associated > Annelida > Digestive system >...
GGAGGAACACCCGTGAACTACCATCACCAAACCCTAACCATAACCCTGACCTACCTAACTGTAACCATGGAAACAAGATGTTTCGGGGGGGGGGTTCTGTCTGGGGTTTTGTTATTATACCGGGGGTATACTGTCCGGAAACCAGTGTGTGCATCTTGATAGTTTCGATACGCTCCTAGTCCGCAATTATCTTACTAGAAATACTGTTGTCTGTTCAATGCATGGACAGAATATAAAATTACATGTGTGTATGTGTGTGTGTGTGTGTGTGTGTGTGTGTGTGTGTGTCTGTGTGTCACACTTTCTGTCAATTCTCGACGGATTTTTACAGTTGATAGCTCAAAACACGCGGATTTACGCAAGGATGTGCCTTTTGGGGGTCTCGATGATGAATAATCACATTTAGGAGTCCAAAGTCCTCCAAAACCCCCACTTTGGGGGCCTGAATAGGCATTTCAAGCCAAATATGCGAAAAATTCAAATAACTATATCTTCAGATCTGTGTGTCACATTGACATGAAATTTGACAGGCAGCAGCGGCCAGCAACAGAGACTTCGTGGGTGCTAAAACAAGCCCGCCATTTTGAAAATCGTTAGATCGCCATATCTCAGCGAAAAATCGTCAGATTTCGATGAAATTTTGTACACAGCAGCAGATTTTGAACTGTATGAACCTCCCGTAATGTCGCCGTACACCTCTCGTTCTCGAACTTCCTCTGTGATGACCGTCGGTTGATCACTGACTTATCAACCGCGCTGTACGACCAGAAAGATCTTTGCGTCTTCTGTCGAACGTACACTTATGTGGAGTCGTTGACAACAAAAACGGCTGGACCTCTTAAACGGCCGAGTTCGTCAACAATCGCTTCACTCCACGATATAACAAGTTCATTTGCTTCCTGTTATAAGTCCCACAGACTTCCAACTCGTCTGCGACTACTACACTTAGTAGTTTTATTAACACGACTTCATAATTTCCTATTGGCTGTTGTCCCGTGACGTCATCATTTTGTTATGATCTTTTGACTCAATTCACAGCAAAACCGTTTTTGCGATGCAAGCAAGCGCGTGAGGCCACTTAGAGGTGCCAGCGACTTCAAGTAATTACCTTATGCCAGCCACCGATTACATTCACATAGGCCTACAATGGAAGCTTGGCGACCATACTACTTTACAGCTACACTGGCCGTTGATGGGTGCACGGGCTGTTATATTTGGTACAGCGAGGAGGAGCCTGGGTGGGATTTTGGAAATTCTGTAACTCGCCTACCAATAGATCAATTTAAACGAAACTGGGTAGTCGCATCCCATCGTGTCCCTGACGTGGCCGCCATGATGTGGTTGCCGTGGTAACGGCCGTTGCCTAGCAACCGCGCATTAAACATTTAGCAGTTGTGGGCGTTGGAGCTACAGCAAGGAGGGGCCTGGGCGGGCTGTGGACCCGCCCAGGCCCTTCCTCGCTGTACCAAATGTAACAGCCCACCCATCAACGTCCAGAGTACCAACTTCATATTATTCGATGTGGAACTATAATTGCCCTTGCACTATAAAGGGTTAAAGCTATCGACGTGAAACTTTCGGCGTAAATGGGCAACGGTAAAAGCCACAAATTCTAACACCTCCGATGAACTGATGCTGCTGCCTTGCGATGTGTATTTGTCTCGGATGTCTCTCGCATCCACATCACGATTCACGACCGGCAAAACGTGTTGTGCCAAGTTGCAGGCGTGTCATGCAAAATGGCAATATCATAGAGTTGCGGAGGCGACTGTATGAGCACGTGTATGTGGAAGATAAATTTATCATTTTATAATTGCCGTTGCTGTCGACGGCGATGCGTGGAGTCCGTCCAGTGGTGCGAAACAACGAAGGAGATAACGACTGGACGTCGACTGTCATATCAGCTTTGTCACGTGATATGTCACGTGGACGACGGAGAGGAGGGCAGGGGAGATGAAGAAGAGGAACGATGTTCGAGATGTGATTGGTGACGTCGGCCGGTCGGTGACGCCGGTCCGGATTGGCTGAAAACGCCATCGATGTCGATCGGATTGAGATCAACTAACTTAATAAAACGCGTCTCGACGCGGCGACTCTCCTCGTTGCTCCGTCCTTTCTCTGCCTCTCAGCTGGGTGATGTCAGCCTCTCGACTGCAGCAGAAAGAAGGCTGTAGGGAGATCGCCCACGCGACCCCGTGTAATGGACACAACGCAACGGTCTTTAGCCAGCCCGTCGCAACCACTGCGCCTCATCTTCGTCGCGATGTCCTCTGTCCAGGCAACCGTCCGCGACTGAACGAGCGGGACCCGACGAGGTATGTCGGCTGCCGGCGAGGAAGGACCCACCGCGGAGACGGAGCTCTGGGTCAGGGAGGCGACTCGTCGCGGACAAAATCGATACGGCTTTGCATTTCGACGCGAGCCGCCGCAACTAACGGCCGGCCTGTCGGCGGAATGACGTCATTTATTCCGCTGGAGGGCGCACTGTTCGACATACGCCCAGTCGCCGAGACGGTCACCGCGTCGTTGCGTTTATTAATGAAGCGAGCGAGCAGCGACGTCGAGGCCGAGACCACGTGACCATAGACATGTCGTCAAACCGAAACTACAGAGATCGCGGCAGGCACTTCCGGTGTCGAACGATATCGACGTTCGGCGGCCTGTCGACTATCAATTTCCGGGTATGCCATAATTTTGGGTCACGCGGCGGCGATATACGCACCGTGTTTGCGACCCGGTCGTCTTTCATCGCTCGGCTGCGCCGTATCGTCGTCCGCTCGCCGGCTTGAGCCGACCAGGCGTCCGGACAGGGGTCACATTCGTCGGCCGTTTGCTCCGGGTCGTGTACAGATAGGGCGATGTTTGTCAGAATCCATTATTCGCGGTCACTGCATGAAAAATTCACCTACTTGGCAGTCGCCGCCGTGCACGTATTTCACGCTAATTATGCACTGCACTTTGCCATACCTTGTAGCCTATAGTCGCTCGCGCGTTTTGATGCTGATGCCAATTTCAGTGCTAATTGTAGGCCTATACGAAAGTGTTAGACAAATAAATGTAAAAACTGCAGTTTATACACAAGTTAACGGCGAGTGACACATCTAAAACTGCAAAAATCACAAAAAGGTGATATTACCCACCAGCACATCGCCTAAAAGTCAATGTGCTGCTGAGTAATATCATCAGTTTTTTTACATTTATATTTGCAGTTTTATTACATTTCTGAGTTATTACTGCAAAAGTGCCTTTTGGACTGCCTTCACAAATCATTCGTCCTAACCGGAATTGATCATGCGAATCAGTTTTTAGTCTTTTTTTCACTTAAATTTTTTGTTCGATTCCACTTAGTAGATTAATCTGGGTACCCGTCAGTTTTTTGATGGCACATAGAATACGCAGTTGCATCATCATCATAATGGGGAGGGGAGTGGTATTGTCTTAACTCAGACCCTACCTAAAGCTTGTGTTTGGCAAGGTAAACCTGAACTCATGTTGTGTATCAATTTTTCAGTCGCTAGCTCCAACGGTTGCAGAAATAAGTAGGGGTCCCAAATTTTTTTTTCGGATGTTCCCCTGGCCCAGCCCCCACCCCGCCAATTTTGGTCCTAAACATTGTTTTTTGGTAAGATAGTCCCAAACCCCAGTTGTATACCAAATTTGAAGTTGCTAGTTTCAACGGTTGCAGAAATAAGTAGGGGTCCCAACTTTTTTGGATGCACCCCTCGCCAAGACCCCGCCAATTTTGGTCCTAAACATTTTTTGGTAAGCTAGTCCCAAACCAAATTTGTGTACCAAATTTGAATTTGCTAGCTTCAACGGTTGCAAAAATACATAGGGGGTCCCAAATTATTTTTATGCTCCCCTGGCCCACACCCCCGCCAATTTTGGTCCTAAACGTTGTTTTTTGGCAAGCTAGTCCCAAACCCAAGTTGTGTACTAAATTTGAAGTTGCTAGCTTCAACGGTTGCAGAAATAAGTAGGGGGTCCCAAATTTTTTTTGGATGCTCCCCTAGCCCAGACACCAGCAAATTTTGGTACTAAACGTCGTTTTTTGGTAAGCTAGTCCCAAACCCAATTTGTGTACCAAATTTGAAGTTGCTAGCTTCAACGGTTGCAGAAATACATAGGGGTCTCAAATTTTTGGATGCTCCCCTAGCCCAGCCCTTCTCCAATTTTGGTCCTAAACGTTGTTTTTGACAAGCAACACCCCGTATCCAAGTGGTGTAAAAAATTTTGTAGCACATGTTATGCATGTGTGACTACGGCAACAGTGTGTTTTGAGCGAAAAATCAATATTTGTATAGCAAAATTTGGGAATTTGGGGGCTAATGAGGTCAAGGGGTCAAAATTTCTAGTCGAAAATGTCATATTTGGAATCGCCGACCCTGACTTGCCTATTCAATATGCAACTTTTATGGAGCTACGATGATGATTAAGGGTAGTTTACATTGTTAAGCATTAATTTTTTCAGGCAAAAAAACTAAAGTCCAGTGTGTTTTGGGCCAAAATTTGACAGTTTTGGGGGATAAATAGGGGTTTAATATTAAATTTAAGTTTTATAACCCCGGAAAGGCACATCATTGCGTGATTTCACCTCTAAAGAGCTATAGCGCGTAAAAATCCATCAACCGGTCTGACCTGTACGCGAGTCTCAGAAAAAAAGGTATAAATACATAAATAAAAAAAGGCACAAAACGTTATATTTCACCCATGTGCCCAGAAGCCCCCAGTGGATGGATTTGTACCAAATTTGGTTTAGGGTGTCCTCCCGCGGACGTTATCAATTGTGCGGAATTTTGTTGCAGTCGGCTCATGGGTTTCGATTCTGTGAGGGGTCAAAATTCGCCATCTCCCATTGACTTGGCCGGTCGCTGTTAACACAGTGCTGGCGCTACCGCGCAGCCTGTGATGCGTATGCATAAGCACCACTGGCATACATTGTGCCATTAAATAGAACTAGATTATACGCGGCTTTGCCGCGCGCGGCTTTGCCGCGACATGACGCGGCTTTGCCGCGCGCGGTTTCGCCGCGCGCGGCTTTGCCGCGACACACAGACGCGGGCACGTACCACGATTAATATAGAGATACCAAGCTTGCGTGAAGTCGATAGTTTCAGCTGTGGACGTGGATGCGTTTGCCGTGGAAGCCACGGGGGATAATTGCCCCTGTGCCGTCCGCCCTCTCCTTTTCGCCATCAGAAGGATGACACTGCCGCAGGTTCCAAGGTGCTCTAAAATTTGGAAAATCGTCGCTTAAATTTATAGGTGAATAAAGATGAATTTAGTGCTAAAATGATATCACTACGCACCATTTCACATCTAAATTTTCTTTTTTTTTCGAGGAGACCTCAAACCCTTCTTTAACGCTTCGTGTTACTCATCTTTTCACTGAGCTTGCCGCAGAAAGAGGCAGATGCCGCCTCTGATTTAGCGGTATCTCCTCCCCCCTTATCCCCTTGGCTTTACCTCATGCTTTAATTTTACAAATAGCCCTGCTTCGTGTCTGTCAGTAGTTAGCTTCAATAGTATAAAATGTCGAGCAAAACCTCCTATTATTAGCCGTACTTCCGCTTCAGATTTACTGCTGCGTAAATTAATTAATTATGTTCTGTTCGGCGTATTCACTGATGCGTGGCATTCTCTGCCGTAAACGGACGTGCAACGTAACTGTTATGCACTTGTGCTGGGACGACCGTCAATTGTTGATCGCACTAGCTCCAGCAGTCATCGATCGATAGCCAGCTATTCGTCCAGAATCGCGATTTGCATTCGACGCACCCGTTAGGGGTCTCGTCGGAATATTGCCATGACGTTTGGTATGGAAAAACTAGAATGGTGTGGCTACCCGACGGTTTTTTAAGACATGCTTATTCGTTTTGACAGAATTGCTGAACGTGACGGACGGACAGATGGACAGACAGACAGATACCGCATGATGGCATAGGCCGCGCTCGCATAGCATCGCGCGGCAAAAATCCTAGAGTCGTCCATGCGTGGATGTAGCAAATAGCTTGAAGCAGTAGGTCTAATAGAGAACACGAAGCTAAGCTATTGATGAGACAGCCGATGCTTACGAAAATTCACCGTATTTTGTGTTACCGTTGAAGTATAAATTCGATGCATTTTTATTTCGCCCTTCCGTGCCATCCAGGAACCCCTGTGATAATTGCGATCTTTTGACACATGATACCCATCTTTGACGTACCAGCTGACGTAGATTGCCAAAAAAACTCTGCTTTCTGGCCGCAATGCAGGCGCATTACAGACATAGACAGACAGATGGAACTACGATGACAATAGCCGAACATTACTAAGTTCTGCTAAAACGCAGTAAATCTAAGACGAGCTTGCACTTACTACTGAAGAAATTAGTTCCCGACAGTTCAGTAACAACAGGTATTGTAAGGTAATTCACCACACTTCAGACAATTATTTTACTCTAAATACTGTAAATGTCGTCAAAATTCCTACTGACATTCTGTGAACTTCAGTTCCGTGTCTATACTTATGAGTTTTGCTTACATGCGTCTCTGGTGAATAAATCTTGATGATGACGAGGACCTTTTCGATAACTGGAGAGCTAAAGATCACCGGCGGTCATCTGATGCCTCCGCAGGTGCACGTGTGTATGTTGGCGGTGCATCTGTGTAATCCAAGTTGGCACGGGACACATAGCGGGACATACGAGACATGTATGTGAACTCTTTTATGTAATGTTGAAAACATTATGCCTTCGCATGGCCTGCGAAGGCAAAAATGCAAGATAACTTTTCGGTAATTATAATAATAAAATATAATTTGACATAAAGTATCGTATTATGTCAGATCGTATTATGTTGTTTTTCTTTTCTTCTTTTTTACTGTTCTGTTGTACTACGTGTACGATTTCAGTGTAAGAATAATAATTATAGTATAACAATATGCTGTAAAAAAATCAAAATAAGTGACATTTAACGCAGTTTTTTTTGTTCAGGGCGTGGGAACATCACCTTTATCGAGCCTGACGCGTGCGATGTGGCCGCTTAACGATCGAGTGTATCAAGGTCGACAGTTTGCCAGTCACTGTCAAGTCAGCTCGTTTAAACCGGCAATCCAGGAGCTAGGAGGATAATGGCGGGCGCGGGCTCTCGCAGGAATTTATTGATCACAGTTTTAGTAAGTAGGCTAAATGTCGACGACGTTTGAAGTGTATCGTATAGCAGAACGGCCGACCTCGGACGCGTTGAAAACAGCTTTTGCTCAATTTCGTTTGTCCGTATGCCCACTGTGTAGTCTATGTGTGTTTTACAAGAATTTTTGTAAATGATCAGCTGATCTTTGTGTCTTAATGTTATAGCGTTATTATACGCATAAAATACACGTCGCGCCGATGGCGCACCCTCATCAGCACAACACACATTTTAATAAAAATTAAATATCTCGCTTATTTATGCCAGTTTTTTTAAAGCTTTTAAACGAGACGAGGAAAAAGTTGAGTTGGCGCAATTTATTCTGGCCTACCCTGTATATTGTGTTGAAGGGCGTCGCCGTGCTTCAAACATGGGGTTGTCACTGTGACGGTCCAGCAGGCAGTCATTAATGCCAAAGCCAGATGTTGGTCGAAAATTGCGATTTTTGCTCCAGTTAGGCGGTCCCCGTCGGAGCATTGCCGTGCGTTTGGTGTGGAAAAACTAGAAAGATGTGGCAACCCGACGGTGAAAAATTTTAAAAGATATGTTTTAGAATTCACGAACGTGACAGACAGACGGACAAACGGACGGATACCGCAGGACCGCATAGGCAAGAAGTAGCTCTGCTGTCGCAATGAGGCAGCACGATGTTCTGTCAGTACTTAGGTTCAGTAGCACAAAACGTCGAGGGCAGTCTTTTATTGTTAGGTACATAGGCTACTAATTTATCACTGCGTGCAATTAAATGCTGTTTTGTTGTCTTTGGTGTAACGTTGAGACTTCTTGTCACACACTTCGTCGTTGTTTCCCGTTATCAACAAACTCGGCCGCTTTTACCAGCGACTAGTGTTATAAACTTGCATGTTCCGTCGCAGCTATGCATATTGCACTTGCCCCTTGAATGGTTCGCAGCACGCAATGAAGCCAATATTGGCTCATAATCGCAATTTTTGCCTATCCAACTGCATTCGACGTACCCGTTGGGGTGAGGGAGTTCCCGTCGGAATATTGCCATGCCGTTTGATATGGAAAAACTAGAATGGTGTGGCTACTCGGTGGTGAAAAATTGTTTTGAAGATATCTTTATTCATTTTGACAGAATGTACGAACGTGACAGACACACAGACAGACGGACGGACACCGCATGACGGCTAAAGCCGCGCTTGCATAGCATCGCACGGCCAAAAATTCACCTCACTGCGACAAAAATGCTGCGAAGTACTGTTGAGTAGCACCACCTAGCGAAGATTGGCGAGTTTTGTTGTCCCTGACGCCACAATTTGTTACAGATCTGATTCACGCAACTACTGATTATAACACTACTGTCGCTAGATTTCCGAGACGTGTTATCAGCATTCGGCAGCTGCAGTGAGTCCATCAGCGCGTACACGAACGCGCTGATGACGAGCTCAGCGCCTGCGAAAATAAGTAAGAGTCGCGGCTTACAATTAGCGCTGGAGGCATGCATATACCGTCGTCCGGCTCATCTTGTCCGTCCTAATTGCGGTCTTAGCCGCCGAGAGCATTTGTCAACGCAGCATCGCTCGGCTTTCCATCTTGGCATTAGTGCAAACACGGCATCCATTAGGCGCTGTTAGCGACGCTCGCTACCTTCGCCTTCCTAGCCGTCTTACGCGTCGTAAATATCTGGCTGCCTACCGCACACCGGCCATCCCGCACACTCACTACTACAAACATTGTCGACGTACCGCAACGGACGACGTGAAAACGTTCGACCCTTAGACGGCACGTAAATGCGCACGATGAGGGCCAAAAGGTCCGTTAACCCTTTGATGGGCACATTGAAACCGCAAAGCAACGGACTTCTATACATCATACACTGGCCGTTGATGGGTGGACTGTTACATTTGGTACAGCGAGGAGGGGCCTGGGCGGGCTGCGGCCCCGCCCTGTCCTCTCCTCGCTGTACCAACTGTAACAGTCCACACATCAACGGTCAGTGTACCAACTTCATATTGTTGGATATGGCACTATAATTACCTTCGCACGTTAAAGGGTTAATGTTGCCGCGTATGGACTAGGCAATTGAAGACCTTAGTGCAACAACAGCACAACTCTGGAAATGTTGCTCTTGCCTAAAAATGGTCAAATTGTTCGTCTCCACGACACGAGCTCTATCGACTAGTAGCATGCACGGGCACGAAATATGAAAAAAGGAATAGTTTATTTTTTAACAGCATATAAAGTTAATTTCATGATTTTTAAATTGAGTCATTAAACAATGTCAAAAACTCTATACACTGCAAATTATCTGGATACACGAACGCAATTAACGTCAGTTGTGCTGCTGGTTGTTGCACAGAACGCGTCGTCGGGGACGTGCTATTTTTGCCAGATTAATTATTTTCGCTTGCGTAGTATTTCCAGCAGCACAACGTGGATTAGGTTCCTTTACTTCTGTCGAAATACTGTCTGTACACATGTGCACATCAACTGTTGGCATCACGATTAACATACTCAGTTTGATGTTTTTTCGCTGTCCTGAAAACTCGTGTTTTGTGTTGTTGTACTATTCCTTTAAGGACCGTTCATTGCGACTGTATTTATTGGCTATACATGTACAACAACGATTCCGCTGCTAGAAACAAGATGACATCCAGTCATCTTAGTCTATCGCACGCATAAAACTGAAATGTTATTTACGAAAAACTTGATGCATCCAGGTCTCAGTCTTTGGTCTCAGCGAAAGACTAATCCAAAAGTGAAGTGACCCATTGTCGCGACAACACTGCAGGGACACAACATCAAAGTACTAATCGCGTTGAGTAGTTTTCATTTATTGTATTGTATATATTTATTGTATGTTTTTTTATTCTTTCGTTTCTGCTACCCTACGGGGTGAAATAAAGTTGTGAGTTGAGTACAGAGAGCTGAAGTCGACTCATTGTTCGTCGAAGGTCAATCTCTATAAGCTTCTTATAAAATATCTTCTGTTGGACAAGCAAAGCTGCACTCGTGCGCCGGTTTACGAAATAATCCGCTTTGTCTTAAAGTCTGCAGGTGGGTTTTCTCCTGGAGATAACACACACGATCACACAGTTGTGTTGCATGTATCAGTGGCGGAAGTATACAACTACAGAATAGGACAGACTTTATTCGTCAAATAAACAATAATGTAACACAAAAATTTAAATCGCAGACTGCCAGAAAGGGCAATTTTCCATCGAAGCTCGCGGTCCTTAAAATATCTATAGATTATGCTTGTAATTCTAACACACAATAACACAAACAGGAACAATGAAACACAAGGTGCAACGCGCAAGTGCAATAGTATTTTAGTGCTGCTAACATATTTAAATAACATATTTTAACATAACATATTTAACAATATTTAACAATAACATATTTATACCTGTACATATGACAACTGACAAGTACGTAAGGAATTCGATACTAAGTTACAAAGTCAGTATTTATTTAAAAATAGCTTCTATATAAATGAAACTAAAACCATATTTTTGTCCTTAAACGTAACGTACGATAGCGTCGTATTCTGTTAATATTTCATATCTGACAAAAGTGGTTTTTATGACGCGCGATATTGATATAGCAAATCTGTCCGTCCGTCTGTCCGTTACGTTCCGGTATCAGATGAAAACGGCTTAACATATCGTCATAGCTTTTTCACTGTACGGTAGCCCAATCATTTTAGTTTTACCAGCATCAAACATTTTCACAAAATTCCGACGGGGTCGGAATACTGGTGGGGTAGAAATAATTCGTGATTTTCTACCAATAAGTCGCTATATCTCGCAAACGATACAAAATATCGCCATAGTTACTATGGAAGGCGAATAGGAACTCGCATGCGATCTATCAAATGGTGCCATTTCCAATGACCTTGAACGAACCCTAACCCCGTTTTCAAGGTCACACCACTCTTTGACGCTAAATATCTCACAAACGGCTACAGATACGGCCATAGTTACTATA
>Ga0209339_1001085_pt1 | contig 11117 bp, 5 predicted proteins | sample OlaalgELextract3_FD_187376 | JGI IMG/M metagenome (GOLD analysis project Ga0209339, IMG submission 187376) | Olavius algarvensis symbiont microbial communities from Tuscany, Italy - Type A ELBA extract 3 (SPAdes) (version 2) | ecosystem: Host-associated > Annelida > Digestive system >...
CTTCCCCTCCCCCCACCCCCAGGGGCCGATGGGCACCACAGGGGAGGGGGCACGTCGGCAGACATTGTCCCTACATAAATAATATTTGGTGTGGATCCGTGCAAGCGTTGCTGAGATATCGCTCAAAAACCGCCAAAATGCATAAATTCCCCATTGACTCCCATAGTAACAAAAATTTCATTTCCCCCTTTTTCCGCCCGCCGGGGGCCGCCTACCCCTAAAAGGGGAGAAGACACATTCGGAACCAGAGTACGCCCGCGTGCAAAATTTGGCGTGAATTGACCCGCGGGTTGTCGAGAAATCGTTGACAAAAACACGAACAAAACAGCAAAAGTAAAACAAATACCTCGCCTTTCGCTCTAAGGAGCGAATGGAGGGTAATAATTACTTCCTATTAGATGACACGTGCGACAAGAACCAGTGTTTCGCGGTTAAATGTCGTTGGCCAGACTTTCGTAGCCGTCATCATTATAAGTGTCATTAGTGTCTGATAAATCCAGGAGCAGAGAGGTTCGTGTAATATACACATTGCACAACGACATCGTTCCTAATCAGTCGACTAGACTGTGCTTCACAAACGAGTGTCGTACCGCTGTTGAGTTTGATTCAACGGACACGAGGACAAGAACCGCTCTATACTTTCAGTTGGTTGCGTGGCACTGTGATGGTAGAATGTAGGTCTTTGACCCGCGAATTTACCATGTCCTGCGCTCGACCTGCAGCTGACCAGTGACTACTTATGTGAGTAAACCATCCGCTATAGGTTAGCCAACTAGGCCAACTGAGCCTTTCATCCTTTTGTGGTTGATAAATGAGTAGTAAGCTGCAACTACCGGGTGGACCAAATTAAACGGGGCCATCTTACATTTTTGCTTGTAACAATTGAATGCATCTATAAAATTAAATGATTTTTGGCAGGTATAAACTACATAAAGCAACAAGTGATATGATGCCAATTTTATCTCAATGAAAGCGTAACACGCTAGATGGCGCCACGCCATGGCTGCAGATCAGCTCCTCGACACGCGCGACGTTCGCTGTGGTTCTTGAGCCCAGTGCACAGCGGGAAACTGAACTCAACGGAACTGTTAAGTTTCCCGCTGTGCATTGAACCGGCGACGATTCGGCAACGAAATTCGCGGTCGTCACAGGTTCTTCGCAGTCGGGGTACATTCTCGTGGATCGGCCAATCGATGCAGTGTCAGTCGTTGGACGAAAACCGGCGACGACTGATGACGGCCGTCGCCGACCAGCTCGTCGCTGGTTCAGTGCACAGCGGAAAACTGAACTGAACTGAACTGAACTGAACTTACAAAGTATCGTATCGTAACTCAACTGAACGATCCAGTCCAGTTCAGTTGAGTATTTAGTGTTCAGTTCAGTTTTCCGCTGTGCATTCGGCTTTACTAACCTTCGACAACCGCGACCAATAATTCTGTTAGTTGGTAATCCATTACCGGTATCAGATTTTGTGACGAGTCGATGGAGGCTACTTCTAAACCAGCCTTTCCTCGGGAATTCTTCCAGAAAGCGGCGTGAGCTCCAATACTTTCCCATCCGTAACGTTCACAACTCAATCTTCTTGTGAGATTTTACATATCGAAACTTGTTGATGCAAGCATTATTAAACAGCGTTATTTTAACAAAACTGGTAGCTATTCCCCAACAAGATTGCAGTACATTATAGATGCTAACAAATAGCAAAAGCAGATTTTACCACGAAATTAGAAGTTGTTAACAAAATCGTTTTAATGTGACATTGAGCAATTAGAGAAGGTTCAAAGACGATTTACGAAGAAACTGCGAGGTATGAAAAGTTTATCATACAACAGACGACTTCTTCAGTTGGGTTTGCCACGCTTGGAATTGCGGCGCTTGCACCTAGACCTAGTATTCTGTTACAAAGTCGTTTTTGGTCTGGTGTCAGTCAATTTAAATGATTTTTTTTCGAGATTCGATCTGTTTTGGGAACAAGAGGTCATCCATTCAAGCTATTTAAATCACGGTGTTCTAGTAATATTCGCAGCACTTTTTTTGCTGAGCGTGTCATAAATATGTGGAAAAGCTTGCCATCAACTGTAAATGTCTTTACGTTAGCATTATTTCGAAGAACATTTCACAATGTAGATTTTTCACGGGTTTTGAAGTGCACTTAATTCTGATATATTATTTGTATGTATCTTGTGTGTTCTCCCTGTATTTTATTTTATTTATTTTTTAGATTTTTATGGCAGTTATGAGTGTCATGCATTGACCTTTCTGTCCAGCTTTTATCTCATGCTGTTATCAACATGTATTTTACTTTGTGCAAGTAAACATGGATGGATGGATGGATGGATGAATGAATGTAAAACTGAGTAAGTTAAACAGCTAAAATGCTACTACAGAGAAAATCATTAGCTTCTGTTGCGCCCTCTCGGCCCCTCTGGCGAAAACTATATAATTTTTATGCTTTTTGAAGTGCGTAAATGAACTTAGTTCACCTGCCAAACATTATCAAAATTCTCTAAAACGTGCTTCACTACAACGAAAGAAACTCCATTGGCCCCGTTTAATTTGGCCCACCCGGTAGATGGATGCCATCACAAGTCAATTGTGGCGCCGTATGGTGAACGGTTACGGGGTAAAGTCAGGTATAGTGTTGTTTGCAGGTAAAACTGATCCAACCTGAGTGCCTTGAGAGTGAGGTGCTCACGTAAAGGCGATATATAAATCCGCTTACCTTTACCTGTACCTACCAACTGGTACAATATACTATTTGAACACCTGTTTCGTCTCGTCGAGATTTAATTTAACGCTGATTTCTAGCGAAACACGGCCTGGCGTTTTCCGTGACGATGACGTGGTTGTAACGGTACAAACACAGGCAACAGATAACAACACCTGGCCAGGTGTTGGCAGGTAAAAGGTAGGCCTAATACAGTCATGGGCGGCGACTTCCAGCAGGGTAGGGGGGCATGAATCCCCTAAATTGACAATGTCTCTCTCCCATTGATTACGAGTCCTAATTATTATTGGCAAATATGTTTAAAAGAGTGTTTTTAATATAGGCTACTTGTGTTTCTGGTTTACACTTTTACACAAGTTTTATGAAGCAAAATAAAGTGATTACCTAACTTTAGACAGAAGAGCATTTATTTTGCGAAACGTTGTGTAAGGGTAAGACAATATTTTATTGTAAATGTTGCAATTATAGGCCTGCAGTAATTTCTGTTAAGTAGGCTAAGAATCGTCGAAGTTAACATACAAGAAGCTCAGCTGTCGCAGAGACCACGCGCTGCGTCTTGTCATTGAATATTTCGCTAAGTCACTCAAGATCATTCGAAATGACACCCTTCAGTAGGGCTAGTATAGGCCTAACTATGCCTGTATCTCGTACTGTTTCTCATATATTCAGCGTCAAAGAATGGCGTGACCTTGAAGTGTTCGTTTGCGGTCGTTCATGGGCATTGAAAATGGTGCCGTTCGGTAGACCACACGACTTTCTATTGGTCGGCTATTGTAAGCTCTATATATACCGCATCGTCGCAAAAAAGGCCTCTAATGCGCTTTATCTTTAACTGTACAATTTTCGAGTTATTTGACGTTGAATAATATAAAGATGAAATCTGGGTAGAGGTCACTCAAGGTCATTGAGACTGGTAGTAGGCCTACCGGTATTCGAAAGCTTGTGTACGATCACCTATTCTCCTTCTATAGTAGCTATGGATCTATCTTGTATCATTTCTGAGATAAAGCGAGATATTGGTCGAAAATCGCGATTTTTTTCATAACCCCGGCATTCGACATCCCAGTTAAGGGGGTCTCCATCGGAATAGTGCCATACCGTTTAGTATGGAAAAACTAGGATGGTGCGGGTACCTGATGGTGAAAAAAGTCTGAGGATATGTTTAGCCGTTTCGACAGAATACCGACGTGTGACGGACGAACGGACAGACGAACATCTTGTGACAGCATAGAAATCGCCGCTGGTTGAATAAAGCAATATCTCGTAAATGTGTGTGCAATCATAGACTGCTGGAGGAGGGGAATTTGTTACCAAGTTGCCAAGACGGTGAGCTGGAACCTGACTACGCGCAACTCCAGTCTACTTTGATATGCACTCAGCTTACAGACAACTCTGTACCGTCTGCAACTGCTCATATATGCAATAACAACGCGCTCAGCCCACCGGCTGAAATTATAGGCATGTTTGCTTTCTTTATTTTGTTCTACGATCCAAATATTACTCATTAATAGCAGGATCGGTGTTAGTCGTATTTCTCGTAAGACGAAATGTAGAAATTTACTTAAGAAAAAGTTATTTTGGCCAAACTACAAAAACGTGATAGTGGTGATACGTCGCCTGGCAAACGAGTGACTAAATAATTCAGTAAGTAAATTATTTATATGGATCGGAGGCAGTTATGGATCACTGTACTTTAACCTTCATATTCCAATGTGTTTGACCAATAAGACCACGTATGAAGGCTGCAGATTATCACGTTGACGTAGCGAGATCCGGACAAAGTGAAGGAGGAAATAGGGGGGCATTATTTCCAGGGCGGAAATGTCCCAAGTGTCCTACGCTCGACGTGGCACATGTCTTGCTCACGATGTAGGCACATGCCTAAGACCTAAGTTAGCTTAACCCAGCACATAAATGCCTGCAGTGTGGAAGCAAATGATGATTGGTACAGCGTCCCTTGTTGTGTAGGCTGTTACGTTTGGTACAGCGAAGTGAGGCCTGGGCGGATGGGCACGCCACTCAGTCTTCAGTCGCTGTACCAAACGTAACAGCCCATCTACAAAGGGTCAATGTACCAACTTTATATCACTCGCTATATGGCACACGCGTGGGAGGCAATTAAACAACTGTTTGTCTGAAAAATACGCGCAAAATAAATTCGCTATTCACTGAAGCTGGAAACTGTAATTTGCACTACACTGCAAAGGTTAAATTTGCTCAGAAGGATATGACTTGCCGGAGAATTTGTATGAGGCTTATGCTGATGGTCATCGTTGTCGTTCAGATGAACTAGTGTCGGAGTACGGTCGTACACTGCCCGGTGAAATCGTACACACTCGACTCGAGACGGTGTCGACGGACGTGGTCGCGTCTGGAGGCAAGCAGCTCGGTCTGCAGCTCGTAGGTCGCCTGGCGGCGGAACCCAGCAGCGACGACGAGGACACGCTCGGTGTCTTCGTCGCCGGCGTTCTACCTGGAAGTGTCGCGGCCAACGACGGCGGCATACACGTCGGCGACCAACTGTTGCAGGTGCACGGCTGCACATTCTGCGTCATTTAATCTAATCAGCTCTCGTCGATACGCTTGGCGCAGTGTTGTTTTCGTTGGCGTGCGTTTCTTTATTTATGTTTTAGGAATGTTACGAGAAATCGTTTTTAATAGTCTAACAGGGGAGTGGGTAAGAGTCGGCTGAGACCTGTCTCCCTTAGCATTCCATATGTATACATTTTTAAAAACTTTATTTTATACTTGGTTTGCTAATAAATGATGATATAATGATATGTGAAAAAAACGGTTGCAGCAGGTCGTCGTGAAACTGTCAGAATAAATGACTAACGATTCTGTGATCGTGCCGCTAACTTTTGCTCCAAAATCCAGATCAGTGGGCCAGAAAAGCTGCGATGGATTGGTAACGCCATCTGGCGAATGTCGATAAAGTGCGCTGGACGAGGTTTGCTGTGACTGACAACACTAAGTCTTTGTTTGATTTATGTTCGCTATAGACTGCTACCTAAGTAAGTAAGTAAGTAAGTAAAACATTTATATAGCGCCGCAGGATAGCGTGACGCCAATAGGAATCTGAAGGTTGCTGTAAACAGTTAGCCACAGCCAGACCACATCAAAACGGGAAGAGTGTTGTAGCCGAAGATATTACGAGGCTTTGCCATCAACGTGCAGGAGTGCAGGCAACAGCTGAAGATAGAGATGGCTGCAGTTACGTCAGATTGTCGGTGCGTCTACGACACGGGATGAACCACTTCGGATGGGGAGTTGGCGGCTAGGCCGATATCCTAATCTGTAATTTTCGTTGAATTAAATTGTTCGGTAAATACAGACTTTTCGTATATGTTTTACGTCGCTGACGTCGTGTGTGTGTCGTCTGGACTCTGAAGGTCAACAGCGAACGACTTCTAGGCAAGAATCACCTCGTCGCTTCGTCGATCATAAAATCCGCCTCGTCTCAAGGCTGTATCGATATCATTCTACTCAGGTACGCTTCACTAAAACCGCAACTACGATACGAGCACCGTACGGGGGGTACGATCTGGTACGATACAACTACGAGCTCTACGATCGGGTACGAGCTGTTACGGTTTAGACCCGTCTGAACGAGGTCCAGGGGTGGTTCTGTATAAGTTTTACCGCGCGAAGGTTTGCTGTGACTGACAACATATCTCGCTTTAGCGCAAACTGTGTCGTCGCACGATGTCCGTCCGTCTGTCTGTCCGTCTGTCACATGCCGGTATTCTGTCAGAACGGTTAAACATATCTTCAAACTTTTTTTCACTGTTGGGTAGCCACGCCATTCTAGTTTTTCCATACCAAACGGCATGGCAATACTCTGACGGGAACCCCTCTAACGGGGGTGTCGAATGCAAGGGGGTATGAAAAAATCACGATTTTCGACCAGTATCTCGCGTTATCTCTGAAATCATGCAAGACAGAGACATAGTTACTATAGAAGGCGAATAGGAAACCGCACCCAAGCTTACGAATCGTACCAGTGAGTGACCTCTGACCCGGATTTCAAGGTCACGATATTATTCAGCGTCAAATAACTCGAAAATGGTACAAGATAAAGCTATAGGCTACTTATAATGGCCTACCGATAGAAAGCCATGTATGGTCTATCGAACGGCGCCAATTTCAATGACCTTGAATGACGTCAAACCCAGATTTCAAGGTCACGTCATTATTTAACGATAAATATCTCATAAACGATACAGTTAGCCTACAGTGAAGTATTAATACGAACTTATGCTGTACTTAAGAATGTCATCCAGAATGACCTGATCTTGAGTTAGTTAACAAGACATTCAATGGCACGAAGCATCGCGCGGTCAGTCTGCGACAGCTGCGCTTCTTTTGTTTTTTGGAGGTATGACTCCATTGTTTGTGTTTATCAGTAGATAGGTATAAGTAGGTAAGTCTATTATTTTATATAGCGTCTTTATTGTGAGCACCTCACACTCAAGGCACTCGGGTATCGATCACACAGTTTTACCTGCAAATTGTACCATACCGTCTTTTTTCCTCGTAAGCGTTTATCAGATGGCGCCACCACTGATTGTAGTGGTGGTGCCGTATAATTGCAGCTTACTACTCAATCAATCAATCAATCAATCAATCAATCAATCAATCAATCAATCAATCAATCAATCAGTCAGTCAGTCAGTCAATCAATCAATCAATCAATCAATCAAACAATCAGTCAATCAATCAATAAAACAATAAAAATAAATTTATAGAGAACCATATGTCGCAAGCGAATCAGAGGCGCATTTATCGACCCAGAAAGAATGAAAGGCTGAGTTGGCCTAGTTGGCTGATCTATAGCGGACGGTTTACCCACATACATGTATGTGGTTACCCGTCAGCTGTAGGTCGAGCGCAGGACAGGGAAAGTTCGCCGGTCAAAGACCAACGTCTACCGCTGTACCATCCTTTGTTTTATGTTTATCGGTACGAGAAGCTGTGAACGTCTTCGTCCGTTTACAGATTTCGATCAGAACTAAATCCTGTCTGAACTAAATGCTAACCTAACCCTAACTGTGAACCTGACCTATAACCCCGCGACAACAGTCCTGTCAGACAGAAAAGTGTTTCTTTCTTATGGGGTCTTGTTCTGACTGGCGTTTAACGTACTCGTACATGTTAGGTTCACCCCTAGCCAATTCGTGACGACATTTTGTCATGTCGTCGTACCCGTGACACGGCGTCCTAGTCCTACCAAAAGCACCGTGCTGGCGCAAATACGCTTTGCCAGTGGTGTTATTGAGCGGGATCTGATCTGGGTTCTTATTTGTTTCCAGTCCAGACCCAGGCTCCAATGGACTGTCCATGTGGAACGTTCCTGACGTACCGCGACGCCGTGCGCGGCACATACAACATCTTGTTTCGATATCGTACTGGGAGCGTATTAATGATTAGGCCTATTGATGAAGCACTTCTTCACACTACACTGCTCTATAGACTATAACGTACACAATCAGTGAGCTTGCGCAGCTCTTCTTATTCACAAAACAAGTCTAATTCCTGCAGATTTTGCTGAGTATTTATACCCTTCGCTAAGACCCGTCTATGAGCTTAGATGGACAGTCTAACCGCAGTGTCGTGTTTGTTGACGAATGACAGGCGAAAGATTAGCGGCAGTTTCATCTCCGAACAACACTTAGATAGCGACGTACGTACAGTCGAGTTGTCGTAGTCTCGTTTAGTTCGCAGGTAAGTAAGTAAGTAACAATGTACTGACTAAAAAATGTGACAGTAAACTTTCTGCAATAGTAAATCTTGACCAATTTCGATAATTTTTGCACCACATTAACCACAAATAAATTATGCGCTGAAACGTCTCACTTCACCGTGCCTGTGTAAGCATGATACCACGCAAAATCAGAAATCAACCCTCTTTCACATGAGCGCTGAAATTTTCTTCATAAATCATTAAAATATCCACTTAAAATTCTCACGAGAAGTTTATAGGCCTAGGTGCTGTTCAGAATGTCCGCCTTCAGCGTCGACACAGACTGACAGTCGACGCTGCTACCGATCAATGACGTCATTCACAGATTAGAATTTTATCTTTTTTGTTATCATTTTAGTTCGCAAACGTCGTCAGCAAGCAATAACGTTTTAATGACGTCATTAAGATGCTGTTAAAATAATAATAAGTACTGCATTTTGTTACGTATCTATTTTCGGTTATGGTAGTGCAAAATTATTAAATTCGGTTAAGATTTACCAAAGTTGTTGACAGAAGTTTAATGCCATATTTATTCTTTTATTTATGGTCCACAGTGTAGGTGCGACTCAATGAGTAAATTACTTACTTACATTTTGCCAAAGGCACAAACACGCTTACAACTGACATCATTGTCTAGTGCGTTGAGATGTTTGTTGTCGTTTGGTGTAGACCTACTGTTATGACATGAAACTCTCAGTGGCATGTTTTATTGTTAGTTAGACCTGTTTCACTATTTGTCGTATATTATTGCCTTATTAGCTGTTATATAATTGAACAAGACATTAGAATTACACACGTGTAAATCGTTTAATTACGCGTTACAGCGGTGATAGACTGAATTTGTTTTAGGCACGTGTGGCAGTTATCTCGGTTATTTGGCAGAAAAATCAAAATGTCCTGTATCTTGAACTAAATAGTTAAACAAGTTGGAAACCCCGTGGCAGCTTTTAAGCCTAAAGGCATCAACTTCTTGAAGGAATGCAATGGCATTCTGTATAAGAAAAGTCATCATTGTACAAGATCAAGTGATTCGACCGATCGATTGATCGAATGATTGATGGGTTGATTAGTAATTGGTTGATTGAAGTTTTCGTGTGTGTAAATATAGGCCGTAACTAACGATCAAGAAGAAGCTTCCAAGTGCCTTGCTACAGCCGATAACAGCCATGTAACGTTGACAAATGTTGACTGGGCGACAGTTGACGATGTCACAACGCCGACGAATCATAACGCAGCAAATGTCGACGAAGGGCCGTGTATCGTCGATTCACAGCAACTGTTAGCGACATCAGTTTTCAATGGCGACGACGAGTACAGCGTTGAGAAAGTCATCCCGGTAGAAGCGAACGTCGTGCTGGTCTCACGGCCCGGTGACGTCCCACAAGCCGCCTCCGTCGAACTTCAAGACGACCATAGTGTAGGTAATACTGACAATAGCCGTCTGCTAGCTGGCGCTATGGACGACGATAACGCAAATGGTATCAGTTGTCAATCAACCCGGGCACCTCGGCGACACAGGAAACGTTCCAGTCTTTGCAATAACGTCGACGCCGACGACGTGGTCATCGACGTCCAGTCTGATGTATTGACCACAGGCAGAAAAACGTCTGTCCCACACCAAAGACACGCCGACGCTAGCGACAGGGAACACCGGTCTAAACGCAAGGGTAACTTTTCAATGATTTTAGTAAACAAGGACATCATAGTAGATGACTATTATGCTCATTTTCAGTTTATGTTTTGTTAATTTTCTTTTTCGGTTCCATGTGGTAGACTAATTAAGATGACAGTTTTTTGACTGCACATAAAATCATCCTAGCATATCGTATCGTAAGACGGAGGTAACGATTTGAGTACTCAGCATTTAAATATGATGCGATATACAATGCATAACGTAGGATTAAAGCTGACCGCTTATTGTTGTTACGTTGCTATGGTGACAGCCTCCGAAGTGTTGTTGGTCGTCTGTATGTAACGATGTTTGCAACTTTGTTCGTAACTTAGCAAGATTACAGAAAAACTTTTGCACCTATCGTTATGAAACTGTCAGAGTAGATCGGCGGGGTCTGCGAGGGTCGAGGGTACTGGGATTATGTCATTAAATTCGCCAGGTGGCAGCACCCTGCAATGAAGCGCGAGACGAGGTTTGCAGTGTCTGGCAATTAACACTGTACTGCAAATATTGTGACTGGGTGTTCAGGTGGCAGGAACGGCAGTCATCAGTCGACATCTCGAGGTGCATCTTCTCGACCGACCCTCGCAGACCCCGCCACGTGCCCGATCACACCTGGACGCGAGACTGTCATCGAGCTCAACAAGGGATTCAAACCACTCGGTATCGACGTCATCGGCGGGTCGAGTACTTTTCTGGTACGTCGCATCACTAAATTTCAATATTGCCATCTTGTCACTCGCTCAGCTGTTTGGTATTTTTTATTACCTCGATGGTTTGTTCACTCTCATGACTTCGCGAGTGACCAGATGCGCTATGTACTCGCCAGGTGGCGTGCCAAACCAGTGGCGGCGCCAGGAATTTTTTTCTAGGGGGGCTATGTCCCTTCCCCTCCCTTCCCTTTCCCCTCCTCTCCCCTTTCCCTCCCTTCCTCTCTACCCCTTCCATCCCTTTCCCTCCCCTCAAAACGAGGA
>Ga0209339_1001087_pt1 | contig 11106 bp, 8 predicted proteins | sample OlaalgELextract3_FD_187376 | JGI IMG/M metagenome (GOLD analysis project Ga0209339, IMG submission 187376) | Olavius algarvensis symbiont microbial communities from Tuscany, Italy - Type A ELBA extract 3 (SPAdes) (version 2) | ecosystem: Host-associated > Annelida > Digestive system >...
AAGTATGTAAACCTGGATACTGTCTCTATTGCTTGATTGTCAATATGGACTGTTCTTGGAGCAACTCCAGTTCCAATATTTTGGATCTTCGTTTTATGCCAGTTTGTGTGGAGACCCATAACTATTGCTGGTACTTGCAATACCAAATATAACTATAACCAAGTGACATGACAAAACAATCTTAACAACGTCACGATTCTTTCATAGACTTCAGCATTATATAAATATTGTACTTTCTTACTTCATACTAACATAAGCAAAATTAAAACTATAGCCTATAGTTCGGGCGCCTTTTACGCCATCCGGTCAGGAAACGGATCGGGCTTATTCAACAGCTCCCAAAACCCGCACGGTTGCAGCAAGGAGGGGACACTCCCTCCCCAGTCCCCACTAAGGGAATGGGCCGAAGAAGGGGTAGTGTCCCTGCACAGAAATTTAGTATTTTTTATATCGAAATAGCATGTTTTAGTGAGAAGGTAAAGGTAAAGGTCTGGACACTTGCTATAGCGCCACTTACATGAGCCAGACTCGTGACCAGCAGCGCTTTACAATCTCGGAAGTGGCTGCTGATTGGCATGAGCCAATGGTGCCGCAGCGCATTATGTGGCCATCCATTGCCTGCGCTAACGGACGATTGGACACACGGTGCAGCTAGCAGACACATTATCGCCCCAATCAGCCACACCAGGCCTTCACCTCGTAGCCGTAGCTACTACTCATTTCCCATCCCGCTGAGGGCAGGAGGCTGAGTTGGCCTGAGCACACAGTAGGTTAGCAACGTGCTCAAGGATGCTTGCAGTGGACCGAGTGTGAGTCGAACCCGCAACCTCTTGGTTACGAGTCCGATACTCTATCAACTGGACCACTGCACCCATTCTGTGCATTTTGAGGTCAAATTTTGTCTTTGACATTGCTGCTAAAACTGATTTGTTCTGGTGTAATAATACAAGGTGTGTGAGAAAATTTGCATGAAAAAATCATACATATATGATTGTATGCGGAACGCTGCAGCTGGTGCAACCACAGCGTCTATACACAGGGATACCGGAGACAGGCTGACCAGACGGTGAGCGAGAGAGATTCGGATCCCGATCCAGAGAAAGAAATGAGATGAGATGGAATGGGATTGGGCGAAGCGGAGACGGAGCGTTCGTCAGTCTAATTTGCCAAGTCAGCCTCGTTTGTGTGCGTAGCATTTGTCATGCATCTGTCGGATATTAGCATCGATTTGAGCCATCTGGCAGGCAGACCGGGGAGCAGGCGCCCGGGACCGGGAGAGGATGAACCGTGCCCGGCTGCTGGTGCTGCTGCCGCCGGCGTCCGCTCGCCGTCTGATTGCGTTATCTTCGTGCTGCTGCCCCGTTCTGACCTGACCAGCTGGGCACGCCGGCTAGCCAAGCCCAACACCTACGAACGACGGCGTGTCATCGCCTGACTCTGTCTTGTCCTCGCGGGACGCTGACGTCGTGGTCGCCGCAGCAGCTGCTTTGTTTTACAGCCACGTTTTGCAGGCGCGTAAAGCGTTGCTATGACGCTGTCTGGCCGTTCTTGCCAGGTGTCGCTACCAACGTGTTTCGCTCGGTGCCGCTTATTGGATTTTGTTCCAGTTTCTATTGACTGCCGTCAGACGTCTGTCTGATTGCGCTCATAATATCATATCCGCAGTCATATCACACCGTCTGCTTTTGGCTTAGATAGCCATGCAGTGCACCTCCTGTCGCATCGACGTTGTATAAAAGTAAAGGTCAAGGTGGATTTATATAGCGCCTATAGTCGTGAAACCTGTAAGGTGCTCGCACGTCGATCACACAGTTTTACCTGCAAACAACATCATGCCTGCCTTTACGTCGTAAAGGTTCACCAGATGGCGCCACCACTGAGTGTGGTCGCAGACATCTAATTGCAGCTTACTACTCATTTATCGACTCCGAAAGGATGAAAGGCTGAGTTGGCCTGGTTGGCTGTGACCTATAGCGGACGGTTTACCCACATAAGTGGTCACCCGTCAGCTGTAGGTCGAGCGCAGGACAGGTTAAGTTCGCCGGTCAGAGACCAGCGTTCTACCGCTGTGCCACGCAACCGGCAGTATAGTTAATGTCAATATCAAAGTAGTCATTAATTTTCAATGTATATTTTATAATTAACGTTAACGTGTAACTGAAGTATTCATTTTAGTGAAAATAACTCGGTTATTGGTATATTTTGAACGCAACGCGCTGTGTAGACGCCCGAGACGCCGCATCTCCAACGGAACCTTGCGACGCTATTGTGCTGACGAAATTTCGCTGACTCAGCGGAACAGACAAACCTTACCAAAATACTCGCAACTACTTATATGGTGGTCTACACTACAAAACATGCCTTCAAAACCACTTTGTGGTATGCTGATACACACATAGACAAACAGACAGACAGACAGACAGACAGACAGACAGAGACACGTTGAAAACAATACCAGCTTTCACTGTCGCAGCTGGTAAAAATGCCGAACTAATACCATAATTATCGCAGCCGCAGATAAAAGCTTCTGCTGAGGAGTGATATTTCAGTAACGGTAACGATGACAAAAATAGAAATAATTCCAGTGCAAAAACTAAAATAATTGTGTTGGAAAAAACTGTAATTATATAAAAAAAATAAAAATGATTGTTTAGAAACTTCTAAAAAACTGAAACTAAAATGAATTTCTAAACTAAAGTATCACTGACTGAACATGTTCGTTTTGATCGAACGTGACTGCACTCGGACTGAGGTTAGTCCAATCTGGTCGGTGATAATCCCGCTCTGCTATGGTTTAGAGAGCCACGGGGGCCGCCAGCGTGGCCGCCGGTGACCGTAGCACGCACCGACTTACGACCGTCGCAAATTAATTGCGAAGCAGCCTCGTATGACGCGGGTCGGTTAGGGTCAGCAGTGGGGAGTTAGTGCCAGTTCCAGGCGCTCGACTCACAACATCGTCGTCGGGCAATGTTAATCGTCTAGTTTATTGTTGATAATGCGTTATGATGTTTTACTGGATGGATTCATAGCTATGTGAGTGCTACGTTGTAGATACAGGTGTAAGGATATCGAGGCGACAGACTGAGAACTAGTGGGACGTCTTCGATGTCCAGTCTGGTGGAATCTCGACGCGACAATGACGCGGTCGCGGACTGTTCCACACGGTCGGCGACGATGAGTAGCGGTCGTCACGGCAGGCTGCCGCAGATGACGCGGCCACACGCCGGCGTCATGTGTGGTCCAGCGCCGAGCGCTGCTTACCGTCTCGGAGCATCGTCGTCGGCGACTGAGACGGACGACGACGTCGACGCCGCAGTCCAACAACGCGGTCCGTGGTCGTCGCTGTGTCACAACGACGCGTCGTCGTCGCCGCGACTGTCGCTGAAAGCAGACTTCGCCGAGCACATCGACGTCGATCAACCATCGACTGGCCCTTACAATGACGTCAGACTCGCGACAAGTGCTCCCAACAACATCGCCAACGTCGAGCTGCAAACCGGAAGTGGATATAGCGGAAGTAGAAATATGCTGACGACGGACCACAACGCTTCTGGCGAAGTTCGGTCGTGGTCTGCGGACACGGCGTTGAACAGCGTTGAAGTGAGATGCGTCGACGACGATCCACGACGACGTGATGACTGTCACCTTCCGACAGATGGCGCTGTCGACGTCGCTACTGATAAAGAAGCTGCCGGCAACTGGAATAGCGAACGGAAAATTGTTTTTGACATAAAACCTTCCGAGCAGACAGTCGACGCGCGGTGTCAGCCGCATGTAGGCGACAGCGCACAACGTTGCAATGGAAGGATGACGGACGTCGATTATTCGGCAGCCGGGCGCACTTTGACACCGAAACCAGAGATGACAGAGGCCATGAATATGGACAAGTCATTGTCTGGCCGGACTGACGTTAAGTTGGAAGCGTACGTCGATAAGTCACCGACAAATGGCTCCGAAGGTCACATAGCTTCAGTCACTTCATCTCATTTCAGACCGTCCACCACATCCTCGACGTCGCTGTCGGAAGAGAGTCAAAGCCACGCCACGTCGACGTCTAGCGGTACTCAGCACAAGTCGTACGGCGGTGCAGGAATCAGTGACGTCATTTCCGGCAAGACTGCTGCAGGTGCGCGCGGATTCGATCGTACTTCGACTAAAAACTTGTACGCGCTTTACAAGTTACATCTTCTATGATTTGTGATGTTCTAGTTTATGGCATGCACTGTTTTGGAAACATTAACTGACTGTGAACTTTTCACGATCGACGTAGTATTTCGTCAGATTTATAATGCGAAAACCACTATATCACGGTCACCTGCTGCGGCGATCAATAATTTTCTGCCGATCTTCTGAATGTCTCTTAACTTCATGCTATTCACTTAACCCTTTAAGGGAACATTAAACGATTAACCATTATACGACAATAGGGTGATTGGTACACTGGCCGTTGATGGGTGGGCTATTACATTTGGTACAGCGAGGATGGGCCTGGGCGGGCTGCGGCCCCGCCCAGGCCGCTCCTCGGTGTACCAAATGTAACAGCTCACCCGTCAACGGCCAGTGTACCAACTTCATATTATTCGATATGGCACTGTAATTGCCTCAGCATCTGAGGGTTAACAATTAGTGACGTTCTGCTGGGTCTTCCTTGTGCTTTCCGGTTACCGTAAATCGCAGCGAAGCAAGCGTTCAACGCTTGTATAGAATTTAACTTAAGAAACTTTTCGAATGATATATACGGCGTGTCGCGCAGTTAGTTGACGACTGATGAGATTCTTGTTTAAACACAAGACGCTTCGGCGCTTCTGTCGTTTTGTTAATTTTGTAACGGTGCCCCTGCAATGTCCTTGACATGATAGTGTCACCTTAATCAGTACACAGTACAATAAAGGTAAAGGTAAAGGGGGGCCATGCTCCGAAGGAGCGTAGGCGGGGTGCTTTCATAGGCCGTTGAGCCCAGTCGATAAACCACTAGTGCGACGCCAAACCTACGGTTACCTTCCCAGCCTAAGTTGGTACTCAATGCACCTACCCACAGAGGGATGGCCAGGTTGAGTTGACCTGGGTGGCTGGTTACATACCGAGATAGTTTACCTACCCGAGGACGGTCACCCATCAAGGCACTAACCGGGCCCAGCGTAGAATAACTACGTTGATCGAGATCGTCGCGTTACCACTGAGCTAAACCGCCAACCAATCAGTACAGTGTTACTTATTAACTCACTTACTTACTTGCTTACTTACTTACTTACTTACAGCGTACAACGACGCATCGTCGTTGCCGGCGACTTGGCGTCAGAACGACACGACGGAGTTCTGGTTCGACGACCACGCCTGTCCGTCGTCGCCTGTCCAGCTGCCATCGACCTCTACCGCGGCCCACGCGGTCTCAGGTCTGCGCAGCTGGACCGCCAAGCTGCTCAAGTGTCCATGCTGCAACTGGCACTACAAGTACCGCGAGACGCTCGAGATCCACATGCGCGAGAAGCACGCCGCCACCGCGGTCGACGACGACACGGCGGCCGTCGACGGGTCCGACTCGGAGCTCGGTGGACCAGCGGCGACGGCAGCCGCGGCGGCGAGATGCCCGTACTGTACGGGCGGCGCTGGACCTCACCCGAGGCTGGCTCGAGGAGAGAGTTATCCGTGCGGCTACAAGCCATATCGCTGTGATGTTTGTCATTACTCGACGACAACGAAGGGCAACCTCAGCATCCACATGCAGTCTGATCGGCACGTCAACAACGTACAGGTCTCGTGTATAACTGCTCATAGTTTAACCAAATGTAATTATAACTAGAAGTGCACTCGGCAGAGCGCATTTACCTCCGACAACGGTGTTTCGACGCCTCAAAACCACGCGTCGCTGCTTAGACGGGCGCCCAGTACCAATACGTGGGATTTTCCCGACGTACTAAAATTCCGCGTTGCAGTGCATACGCTATATATATCATTATTTCGCCAAATGAAGGCAGACAAGGCACACAAAATAATAAAAAAGACAGAATGACACATAGGCCTAAAAACTAAATAAACAGAAATGCACAGGAATACACAAAAATAGAAACACAAGTACAATTAAAACATACGATCATAAAACAATGGGAGAAAGCAATCCGGTTCCGAAAAGTTAATCAGTTTGTCCATGTCCCGACATCTGTCGACACGCAACATTTAATCCAAATCCATGCACGCGTTTTTGAGTAATCTTGCACACAGACAGACAGACAGACAGACAAACGAACGTGGGCGCGCGGGCGAAAACATATACCTCCTCCGTTGTCGGAGGTAAACAAGAAGCGATGTTTCGTGCCTGTTTGTACTTAGCTTCGACAGTACAATACTCCGAGCGCTGTTTTTTTATTATTATTACTTTAGCTTCAGATTTGCCAATGCGTACAATTAAATTCTGTTCTGTTCTGTTCGGCCTACCCGTCCACAGATGAAAATGACGTCGAGCCTTGCTGCCATAAACAAGATTCACTTATGCGTGGCGCTTCGTCGTCCGTGTGCTGTGATAAACAAACGCGGCCGTGAAGCGCTACAAACTAAGCTTACTCCACGCTCGACGCTTCAGTAGTCATCGATCGTAATTGGTCGAAAATCGCGAGTTTTGTCCCAGTTAGGTAGGTCCTCGTCGGAATATTGCAATACCATTATATAACCTTTCTCAATTTTTTTAAAATCCCTTGGGAATATATCTACCGAGGGTCTAAAATAATAATAATATTAATAATAATAATAATAATAATAATAATAATATTTTTTGTCAGTGTTTATTGCTTAAATGCAAGGAAATTTAAGTAAGTAAGTAAGTAAATGATTTATAAAGCGTCGAGGTCTATAGAGAATCAGGGAGCGAGTTAACTTATTTATCGCTTTTTTCTGTGGCGTTTTTGTGATATTTTTCATTTTCGTTGATTAAAGTCAGTGGCAGTTATCGTTAACGTCGCGTGTTAACCTAGTGTCATTGCTTTGTTGTCGGTATCATCGTTAGGTTTAGTGTGGAGAAGGTGCGTGTACGTGCAGGAAATGACTGGAAGAAATATGTCGCTACCGTGCGACGTGACGTCACTGCAACATCCGGGCGCGTTGTCGACGCTGATTGGTCGAGACTTCAGCGTCGCCGAGTCACGTGACGCTGACGTCGGACCGTCGACGCAGTCGGGACTGCTCGCGGGGTCGTCGGTGTCTGGCGGGTCGGCCGGCCGGTCGGCGTGGCGCTGCGACGTGTGCGGGTACTCGACGACGGTGGCGCGCAACCTTCGCATCCACATGACAAGCGAGAAGCACACGCACAACGTCGCCCTGCTGCAGCGCCAGCACCATCAACAACGGTCTCATCAGATGCGGCTTCAGCAACAGATCAACGCTGCCGTTACGCTGCCACCCACCGGCTATCACCCGTCGCTCGCGACCGTACCGTGGTCAGCCGCCCCGCCGGCCACTCCCTTCCTACCACTGCCGACTCCGGTCGACCTGACCCGACCGTGTCAGCAGCGGTCGGCCCGGGCCGCGACCGCGTCGCAACCCGGTCAGCATCATCACCAGCAGCAGAACGGGCAGACGTCGACGTCAGAGGGAGTAGGACGCGGCGGCGGTCCTCAGTACACGTGCAACCTGTGTCCGTACCGTACGACGCTGCGCGCCAACTTCCACCTGCACTGCCAGACCGACAAGCATGCCCAGCGCGTCCAGCAGTTCGCGCTCACGGTCGCCTCCAGCGGCGACGTCATCGCGCGGTCCCCATCGCAGACTGACCCGCCTCGGTGTTCCACCGTCGACAGCAGCGACGACCTCCATCCAGGTATAGAACATCCACATACTTTAGGGCCGTAGCCACATGTGACGTCGTCAGGTTAGATTTTCTGGCGTCCAATAATAGAGGCGCCGAATTCGCCGACAACCAGAACGTTGTAGGCGTCGACGGGGAGGGATAGGGAAGGAATTTTCCTTTCCAAGCGATAGGCAGCCTGCAGGGGGAGCGTCGTGAGCATAGTTCGAGAACTCGTGACAATCAGGTTTAAAATTCGTAAAAAGAATATGACGGATCGCGCTGAGTGAGGCAGTGAGTTCCAGCGTTGTACATCAAGCAAGCAAGCAACTTTATTCGCCAAAATAATGAAAAAATACAAATATACTGTTGAATCATGAATCATCAAGGCCTATGTTTTGGCTCTTTTTCACTAACAATCCAATGCGTTAACATAGTAAGGGTTTAACACAGCTTTGCACTGTGATACTGGTAGGTCTAGTAGAACTAGACATCTTGGTCTGTTAATGTAAATCTTTTATTCACCCTATTAATGGTAGCACAACAACAATAAACAAGAAAAAAGAACATAATAGCGAAATTAGTCAAACTTAATTAAATTACATAATGCCTTCGTATCTTTTTTGGAATTTAGCAATTCTTTTTTCTTACAGTTCGCTAGGGAGAGAAAAGTTGAAGCAGAACCGACATTCGTTAATTAAGTCAAGATTAACAGATTTGAATAATTTCATCAGAAAGCGAGTAACTGCAAAATCTGATGATTTTACATCACTCTTGTGGCGGACAGCACTCTAAACCATATAATAAACGTCCAGTTGAACGATTCGCATGCTGAAATGTAAACACAGAATCACTCTGGTTTGACATGACATTTACCGTTGCAGAAGTCTGAGAAAGATTAAAAAATGCAAAAATAAAAACAAATGAATAAAAAAATCCAAGTTTTAAAATTCGCGAAAATTTGTGAATTTTCGAAAATTTTTACAACTCGTAAAATGCGCATTCTGGAACTATACGGTCGTTAGCTGTCCTAGCGCCTAACTAACCCAAAACAAACTTAGTGCATTTGAGCGTTTAAGAATATAAATAACAAGATTATTTGATGTTCTCTACCACCAATCACCCTATTTTAAAAGAACACAAATGCAGTGTCGCTTGGAAGTCGTCCGATGGACCGGTGGCTATATACGGCCCTCCATTGTCGTGGTAATAAATTACCCGTAAACGAATACGAGGTTATCACAGCGCCTTTACTTGTTGTCATGACGTAAAGGTAAATGTCTGGACACCTTTACGGCGCTGCTGAGGTCAGTTAAGGCCCGTTTATAGCGACGCAACTCAACTCGACGTCGAGTTGAGTTGAGTTGTGTCGCAATAAACGGGCGTTTAGTTTCATCATCAGCAGTGCTTTGCAATCTTGGAATTGGCACCTGGAGCGTGTTCAACAGCTCACCGGTCGAATAGGCCGGACCATTGGGACGGCCTATGTTAGAAAGGTCAGAACAAAATGGCAGCGATTGCCGGCAGGCGATACACTACGTAATGTATCGCCTGCCGGCAATAGCTGCCATTTTGTTCTACTGGATAATGATGAAAGTTGTCCAGCAGCTGACCTGTCTAACATTAGGCCGTCCCAATGGTCCGGCCTATTCGACCGGTGACCTGCTGAACACGCCTCTGGTTAGCATGAGATGATGGTACCGCTGATGGCAATTTTCAGATTTACAATTTACATCGTGATTTATCATCTTGAAATTTTCAGATTTAACAGACAATGACTGTGGGATCATGCCGTTAAGTTTGATGTGTGTCACATGTTTGTTTTAAAATATTATCTTAGGCCTATTTTTAATTCATTTTAACCAATATAACTCTCTATAGTATAACTCAGTATAATTCTTGTGTGTTCCATTGTGATGTTCTTACTCTGTAAGCATGTGCGTCTGGCATGTGTTCTTAATAAACTGATGATGATGATGATGATGAGATGGCAGCACCGTGCAGTGGGGTGCGTGGCGAACTTTGCTGTGCCATTTGTGCTATAGAATTTCGTCAATGTACATTGGCGCTTCATCGAATTAAATTCAACTGCAGGAAGTCCGCTTTCTACCGCGCGACTGCAGCCTAGCGAGGTTACATAGCGCGACTCTTGCTGTCATGCCGTGTCTGGCTGGGTGTCTGTCACGTTTGTGTATTGTGTCGAAACGGCTTAAAAATGCGACCAGACCAGAGCTGCTATGAAATGTGAATAGAAAACCACACACAAGCTTTCGAATGGTACCATTTCCAATGAACTTGAGTGATCCCTAAGCAACATTTCAAGGTTTCAACGACAAACACATCCGCGCGGCCTCTCTGCGACAGCTGAGCTTCTTGTTACCTCTTACGCCGTGCTTCGGCTTAATGCACGTAAGGTTCGTGATTAACGACGACGCGATATGGAACTCGTAACAGTCTATTAATACTGCGTCTTTCAAGCAGCAACGCAGCAAATTAGAACCACATTCACCGGTGCTCGGCATTAGTTGCCGACATGCACAATTACCTCCACGACGCGGTATCGCTACCGATACAACGTGAGCCCATTGCCCCTGGCTTCCGGTTGCCCTCCCGGCATTGTCGTTGTCGCCGTCCTCTCTAGGTCGCCCAATCAGCCCGCCGCTGTCGATTATAAGTAGCCCAACTACTGAAAGCCGTAACGAGCGCCTGCATGCGACGGCTGCGCGGCGCGTGTTTCTAATAAACTCGCCGAACCAATCCGACGGGCTAGTAAGTAAAACGCAGGAAGGCGCTCGGCGAAAAACCGGGCGCGACCGAGCGAGACCTGTGCCTAATTCGAGCGCCGCTTGCTTTCGTCAGGCGCTGCCGGTGATTAGATACGACACGACTGGTTTGCTTGTAAGTCGATGATGGATTGAATGTGGGCTCGACAGTCGACAGCAGCGCTAAGCATGCTGACCGCGATCGCTCGTAACTAGTCGAGCATTCATTTCTGAAAGACGAAATTTCTCGTTGTAATTGTCGACTTCTTTTAACGAATATCGCGACGTGAGGCCTCGCAGAAGATGTTTTTACCCGCCATTCGCTCGTTAGAGCGAAGAGCGAGGTATTTGTTTTACTGTATGTTTTTTGTTTGTTTTTTAAGCGCCTCACTTTACGTTAGTAAAAGAGGCGCTTATTGAGATAGGCTATGTCGTGACGTCGTTGGTCGTTGGTTGGTCGTTGGTTTGTTGGTTGGTCGTCACGCGCGTGCACTGTGGCCAAACGGTGCATCCTAGGCCTATAGTTACTATGGAACACTAATAGGAAACCCTACCCCAGGAATTCAATGG
>Ga0209339_1001088_pt1 | contig 11101 bp, 11 predicted proteins | sample OlaalgELextract3_FD_187376 | JGI IMG/M metagenome (GOLD analysis project Ga0209339, IMG submission 187376) | Olavius algarvensis symbiont microbial communities from Tuscany, Italy - Type A ELBA extract 3 (SPAdes) (version 2) | ecosystem: Host-associated > Annelida > Digestive system >...
GGTACAAATCATAATGCTACATAACGTATTTGATGAGCAGTGATCTAGAAAAGTCGTTGAACTCTTCGTTTCGTTATCAAAATAACCTTGGCTACACATATTGTCAGTTAGAACCACAGTCTCAGACTCAGGGTCGGATCCTGTCCATCATTATAAATTACATAAATTTGTAAATATATTTACCCGTATTGCAAGGCCCTCAACCCAGTTTGGCCTTCGTTGCACCAAAATGCGTTTGGTGGCCGGGCCCGACTGCCCGAACACGCTGGGGAACTTACAGCGCTCCCCCAGGCCGGCCCCCTATAGCTGGATTTGCGGGATGGGGCAAGCGGTGGATAAGGATAGCCAGGGAAAGGGATAGGGAAAAGGGGAGGTGGGGAGAGGGGAAAGGCAGTGACACGGAAAAGGAAGGGTGTGACCCGCTTGACAATTCACCAATGTTGGCAGGTCTGCTGCCGGTGGGGCCCAAAGGTGGGAACGGCGGCCGGTGGGTTGGCCGGTGGGGCCTGTGGGCCGGTGGTCTTTTCACATACATCATCGTTATAGGATGTGAGCCACTGAAGCGTAATTAATTATCTAAGCTAATGTTAGCGATTCAGCACTTGTCCTTCCTTGTTTTATTGTTTTGCTAACCCTGCAAAACCCAACTGTAGTCTATTTATGGGAGTTTGATGCACATTATCATTTAGTGACTTGGATTTAGGCCTACAAAGACGCCGTGTCACATATCTCTACCTCGAAATCCTAGACTAGGGAATAATGATGCTGTACAGTAGGGCTGTATATATGCCTACATGGAAAAAAATTAACTAGGCTCAGTTCAAATTTATTATAGTGCCTATAATAAAGCTGTTGAGCTAGAAAAAAAAGAAAAATTGTATTGAAGTCTGATGTAACTGATCACCGTTACGATTTTATTACTCATTCACGGCAATCTGATGGCAACTGTTTTCACAAAGCTCTACATATGAAGTTAGGCTAAAAGACTCAAACATGCCAAAGAATCTTGTAATAATTCACTATTTACGCAGACAATACTATGAGACTATATACAAACCTAACGCCGCGCTAGTGTTTTAGATTAATTTTGTTGTGTTTTTTTCTACCTATCACGGGTGAATAAAGATGAGTAGGCCTAATTAAGCAAGCGACGTATACGCTGAGCAACGACGGTGACGCCGGACAGCCGAGAGGTTAACGATTGCCGGCCGTTGAGCAGGCCTCCCCGCGAGAGTCGCCGTCGTTGTTGAAGCTTAATTACCGTTGGGTAAAGTGCGAGATGACCCGCTAGCCACCGACCAATCACACCCTACCTCGCACCGTACCGCACATTTTACCACCTCGCAGACTCACATCTCGCGCTTTACCCCTGCCCACAGTATAGTAATGGATGTGGTTGCAGTGTGGGTACCCGTACCCAAAGCGGTCACGTACTCCAGTATGGGCACCCGTACTGCTTTACCCATACTGCTGTTGGAACTGCAGTACCAGTTCCGACTGTAAATGCACGCACACGGATGTCAATGTCAATGTCAAATGTAAATTTGTATAGCACGATTACGCAGAGCCCCTAGTGAACCATATAAGTAATGTAACTTAACATAAAGATGTGCAAGTGATGATTAAAATAAACATTAAACTGAATAAGTCGCATATTACAATAAAAACTACAGTGTAAGAAGTAAGAAAAAATAATAAAAAATTTAATGCGAGCGGGAATCGAACCCGAACGTGTCGATCGTAGCAAGCAGTTTACCACTGAGCCACTGGCACTGCTGGCAGAATCGCTGTAAACGGCTAGTCGGCTACACGTGTTAGTAGTGCTATTAATACAGCATCAACATTGAAAATATATCAACGTTGAAAACTGGCACTAACCGACATGCCTCGTTTCAGGCACGTCACTTAGAAACACCATTGGAAATGCATAATATACCTGTTTGGCACCAATCTTGTCCAATATCTGTCGCACGCTCAAGTCTTGCGTGGGATTTAAAACCATCACCGGCAGTCACTTCTGTGTGAACAACAACGTTTTTAATCAGCATGCAGATTCACTGAACATAATTCTAAATTCATATTGGCAATCTGACGCTGCTTACTGAAAATTGCTAAATTCAGATTGAAAACTATATCTTCTGTGTAAATTCAACTTATACGTTTTTGGTGAAAATTGCTCCATCAAATCCCTGTTTATCTGTGCTTACTCAGGTGCAGAATCAGCAATATTAGCATTTAGGTCAGTGTGAGTATAGCGAAATCGGGAGATGGTGGTGGCCACATTAATGCCCATCCTCAATCCCTAACAGGTATCAGTAAAACAAGTTACAGTCTTTTTTTGGGTGTGAAACAGCTTGTAACAGTTAGCATATGTGGTTACCTGGTGAGTTGATTGTGCCGATCTGAGTTTTGCTTACTTATTGTCACATTGCCAATCCAAACCTAGCACTGTTCATGATTGAACGGACTGAATATAGGGATGTGTCTGATTACTGCATCACACAAAATTGGACATGCTGTATCTTGCATTGGACTTACCATGTCAGAACTAACGTGTAGATAATCCACTGTGATCTTGGGTGGTAGTTTCATTGCAGTCCGATATGGTCCACTGCACTAATTAGACCACTACAGCAGTATACAGTTACTGATGCCCAATACTGTCATTACGTAAAAGTTCAAGGGTCAAGCCTTTCATAGTATGAAGGTTGTTACCTGGAAGTTATATATGAAATATGTTGTAAAATTTACATTTAGGTCACTGTGAGTATGGTATGTTCTGTATGTCCACTTTGCAGCTGTTGATATTCAGCTCGGAAGCGCTTGACAGACTGTGCTGTAGGAACACAAAATGGCTCGGCCAGAGACCGTCGTGTCGACACTTTTGACGACATTATTTGTCACAGTGGTTGTGTTGACCAATGTACCATCTGCTAACACTCAAGAAGGATGTGACAGTGGCTGTCGTCTGCCAACTTTCCAGTATGTACAACAAATTCTTTGGGTATATGTGTATATTTTTGTAGTTCTCGGCTGTGCTACAGTGACTTAGGTATGGGCAGCGCCGTCTGTCTGTGTAGCTGTCACAGCCTCGCAGGCTATTACTATAGTCAACTAATCTACTCTTAGTACTGATGACTGATTACAGTGATCGATCAGTGCAAGTTACTGAATTTATTGACAATTGACAATTACAGAGTCTTTTGAGTTTTGACCATTAATATTGAATTGATTTATTACATTAAATTTTTGATTTTATTTAATAAGTGAAATGAAGTTGTAAATTAAAGAAATGAATGACTGCTGTCTTCTCATCGTGTTTTAGTTACAATTTTTAATGTCATTAATTTGTTTAATCGCGATTTCTACTGTCCTATTCGACTGGAAGGACTTTTATATGATGCTGAGCACGACCTGTTAGCGATAGCTAAGTTTCTTTGTTTCATTTTGTGATATGTTACAGAATGCAGAGATATATTGCATTTTACGAATTGATGCACTTGTGTTAATGAGTTTAAAATGTTGAACTGTAGAGAATTTTTAATTTTTGCTCCGAAAATCGTGCGGCCGGACATGATTTACGAGGTTCATGTGACGGTGAACCGCAAGTACTATTCCAACATTGTCGTCACCGCTCTGCTGAGCTCGGACGGTAACGAATATGTTACTGGAGAAGTGCCGTTTTCAGATGTTGGTACTAAAGTCATACAACTGAAGGTATGTTCTGCCAATGTGAACACGTGATAGTCTAAACAAAATACCTACTGTATCCATTCTCTGGTACTTAATTTTGTTCCACGAAATCAGCATTTAGAATTTCATTGCTGAAAATCTCAGCAGTTCTCAGTAATATCTTTCCTGAGTAGTAGGCTTAATAATATTTTATGGCAGTTAGTGGATAAAAACAGCTTAAGTCTGAATTATGACTAATTGCACCAACCGTGCTCATCTTTAAGTAGAGATTAACTCCAGCGTTAGGAATAGGCCTAGGAGTTAATCTCCACTTAAGGTTAAGTATGTTAAGTGCAATCAGCCCTTAGTCTTTTGTGTAGTATTAGCAAAGGTGACTTTGTCGATAGGCCTATCAGTCAAAACTTCACCAACTTATGCAGTACAAGTAACACTAATATCCATACAACGCTGTGCGTAGGGTGGTCTGTGCTATCGTGTGGTGTCTGTTTGTCCATCCGTCTGTCACGTTTTTGAGTTGTATCAAAATTCTCAAACTTTTTTCACCATTTGGTTGACCAATCATTCTACTTTTTCCGTACCAAACGTTATGGCAATATTCTAATGGGTACCCCATAAGGAGGGCATCAAATGGAGGTATGGTATGAAAAAAGTGTAATTTTTTTTACCTATATCTCCCTTTATCTTACAAGTGATAAAGATAGGACCATAGTTACTATGGATTGCCAATAGGAAATCGTATATACTAGTCACATTACAGTATAGGGCAACTTTTTGATATACTGCCACCGATAGTAGTTAATACTGCAGTATTTTAGTATCGAACTGTTGTCTGTATTTAGCAGTTGTGAATCTGTAGGTGCCGATTACAGTACGGAATGGGACACATAAATTGATAGTCGAAGGGCTCGTGAAGAATCAGGCAAGGAGTATGGTGACAGCAAATGCTTCAGATGTTACTGACTATGCATCATATTTGCCGATTTACCACAACGAGTCCTATGTATACTTTGATCCAAAATATGTCTCAGTATTTGTTGTGATGGACTACCCGACATATGTTGTTCCTTCTAGTGGTATGTATCCGGTGCATGTAATACCATTTCTTGGCTAGTTCTGTTTGTATGCATAGTTGTTTGTCGTAATTTAAAATTCCTTTTAAATTTGGCTAAAATAACTCATTAAATCATTTGAAGTTAACCAGTATTTTAGGACAACATTTATGAACTATACATTTCGTACATACATATCAGCATCGTACTTCAGAACGTGAACTGAATGACATGCTGCCAGACAACAAGCAGTTGAATTGCTTGATTAAAGTATATTGCTATATTAGGTCGTGGAGTGGGTAGACTGTGGTCCAAAAGTGTATTTACTAATTGCCTCGTTAAGTTGGTAGCATGTAGGAGTTTCAATAACAATGTCAAGACCAGTTGTTATGCAGCTTTATGGTGCAGTCAACTACAGGCCTTTTTTGTTAGCTTTTTAAATAACTTACGCATTTATATCGCAAAGTCAGTTTTAAAGTTTATACAGTAATCTAGGTCTCTCATATACTCTGGTCTTCATGATGGAAACTTGGTTTAGGAATTCTTCAGCAGCTGATTTGACATTAAAACTTTTTAAACTTTTCAACGAAGATAATACATATGTGCGTCTATGTCTGTCTTATGGTGATGTGTTGTGACCAGTTTTGTTTCGCATCATTGGTGTGACACAAGATCTTACACCAGCCTACACCGGCTCAATGACTGTGTATGTCCGTGTAAGTACCACTGCAGTGCAGACGTGTTTTTTGTTGTCTTTTGAATAACTCGTTTTAAAATTTGCAAATTGCAATTAGTTCTAATGTTTCTCATGTAACATTAATCAGTGATAAATAAATTCATTGTTTATGCTGCAGGATGCTAAAGGGAACTTTGTGCGCCGCTGGATTCAGAGACAGCTAAATTTTGGTAGGATTTATTTTATTTTATTTTATGAAATAATCTTGCTAACAGTATTTCTAGTAGTTTGTAGGTCTAGTCTGTCTATCTAAATATTTGCATGTAAAATTCTTCTGTTTGCAAGATGAATGTGAACGTTTCCACATAATATTTGTTAAGTGAACTTGTGTGATCTCTAATCATCCTATTGTCAGCACACACAGTGATACTTGTTTGTGTTATTTGGTCAGGACTCTACTCCAGTGGTTTTGACATTGAGTACCCTGTGAATGTCGGAGATTGGGCGATTGTTGTCGATGCCTTCGTACGTCAACTTAAACTGTTTTTTTTTACATTTTGCTGATTTTTTTGTGTTTGCTATATTTTGCTCAATATTTTAGTAGCTCACAGAGTTATTAACAATAGTGTATCACATGTTAGTTTCGGCACAGTAATTATTTGCACAATTGATTTCACTGTGACTGTTGTAACTTGTAAAAATCAGAAGAGCAGCAATGTATGCACCACTTCTAAGCCTGTATAGAAATGGTAGCTTATGGCACATTGCTTTCATTGTGTTCAGTGTCGGCATTTATGTGAAACTTGGCATATATTTTCATTCGGTGAAGCAGTGGTTTAAAGAAGTAAGTAACATAATGAGTGAGTGAGTGTAGTTCCCTAACGGCACATCAGCACAAAAGGCTATTTAGTGCCATGTAACATGATAAGCAAAACCGTGTTGGTTTAGTCAAATCCTCTGATGCAATATGTTTATTACACGTGTAAGAATCAGACAATATGACAATGCTGTAGAACGCTGAATTTAATGCTGTGCAAATAGTGGCCACCGGACTGTAGACTCTTTGACTGTACAAGAACCTACAAATACAGAGAAACAAATTCTTTTATTACTGTATTTCATTGTGACTGTTGGAAATGGTGGAAATTATGCATTTGTGATATTGTGCAGGGATATCGATATGAGCATCCTTTCGAAGTTCGTTTTTGGTGTAAGTTTTTTTCACTATACGATCCACATTTACATTCTTCAGTGTAATTGACAGTATTAAAACATCGTAAACTGAAAGCAGTCTGTCGTGCTAGACAGTATTAATGCACAATACGATACAGTTCTCGGTGTTGGCGTAATTTGTTTGTCGGGTCTTTATTGTTAGGAAAACTCGTCGGTGCTGTTATTTGTTTAAAGATAATTTTGTTACTTTTTGTTGCAGGGCAACGATCATTTGAAATGAATGTCACTGTGCCGCCGTTCATGTACGACTCAGAATGGGGCATCATGGGAATAATCAATGGCGAGTAAGTAAAACTTTTGTCTGTGACTGTTTAGATGCAGCACAATGATGGGTCTTAGCAGCAACCGTCATTTTTCAGTTAGTTGCTGGCTCAGTTATTATAGAATGGTTTATTTGGTATAGCAATAGCTGGATTATAGGTAATAACGAAGAAATAATGCAAACAGAATAAAACGTACATGCAGTAAATAAGTAAAAAAATTAAACAAATAATGACGTTCATAAGAGCTATTGGTAATTTGTAAGACTGCATGGAATAAACAATCTTCTAAATCTCCGTTCGTGTCTGTGATAGTTCAAGTGTTTTTGCATGGCTGAGTCTGTTGAATGCCTCGTCTCTGAAATGACGTATTACGTATGTGTCAAATGGGATGCTAAACCCTGCTTACTCCCTCACTGACCGATGGTCCATCTGGACGCTTGGATGCTATGTACATGATGACTAGCCATTGTTACCAACCAACTAGTTGATCATATAATAAGGGGGCCTGCCCAGTCCCTTATCGCTGTACCAAATGTAACAGCCCACCCATCAACGGCCAGTGTACCAATCACCGTATTGTTGTATAATGGTCCGTGGCTCTGCGGTTTAATCTGGCCATAAAGGGTTTAATGGAACTAGAAAACCCCCTTAACTCAAGGGGTCCAGAATGATGTCTCCCCAGGACAAATTTATCTTCACCCTTGTGTGACCTTGACCTTTGACCTTCTGACCCCAAAGTTGATCATTTGTGCTAATTGGCATCAAAATCAACTCGTTTATTTTCAACACACCGTGTTCACAACTTTGGTAACAGACGAACGGACACATTGAGAACATTATGCCCTCCACCTGGCAGTCGGACCTGATAGAAGCATAAAAATCCGCCGTGGCCATAGAATTTTGTGCTTCATCTATCCATCTAGAAATATTTTTTTTGTAGTTTCTTTGTTAGCATAGCTTGCTGTCTCCATTATCAGTACTTTGAAAGAATGCAGCATGAAAGCATGTTTATCTGTGCTGTGACAGGCATCCAAGTGGTGAATTCAGTTATGGTGATACATCAGTGACAGTGAAAATGATGAACCAAGATGGAACGTTCCTGCCTGGAGAGTTGAGCATGAACCTTGGCTATGTGAGTAACTTTGCTTTAGTTCAAACAAGCCATTGATGCATTTTTATTTCCTGCTATTTATCATGAAGTGTGACATGTTTTCTAGTATCAGAGGTTGAGACTTAAGTTGTGCTGTATTTTTATTTTGTTTTTTAGTCATTTTTGTTGTAAAGTTTTTAATATCTACTTTGATAGTGTCATTGCCCATTATGTGTTACGTAATGTACACACTACACAGTTCGTTTCTGATCATACTGTTTGCACTAGTAACTTTTAGATATGGCAAATTTTTATGATATTTTTAGTATGCTGCTCGTGCAGTTGAGTCACTGTGTAGAAATATTTTGTTTTAGGTGCCTATGTTGAAAAGTTTCACCTTTTCAATGGCGGAGATTCGTGACCTGTGGGGTGATCCTGCGGGCAAAGATCTGTATTTTCTCGGTACAATGACGGACTATTACTACCTCGAGACACTGACAGGCACGGCGGTCACTCATATCATAAAGGACGGCATCCAGCTGAAAGTGCTCGGCCCACTCGTGCGTACTTTCAAACCTGGAGTGCCTTTCAACATTCAGGTCTGTAATTGTCAAGATTTTATGTATGGAAGTTGTTCACTTTATTGTAGTCTGTATAGATTTTAAAGTCCAGTTGATTCATAACTCTGTTACTGTATTTAGCTGCTGTTGTCTGTTCACAAACCATTTCAATGGCAGTTTTCTGTCTTCTTCTTCTTCAGTTGTCTGCTGTACAGCAAGTTTTTGACTCATTTTTCTTGTTGTTGCCTTTTTCTCCATGTATTGAGACTGACGTCTTCTGTTGTCATCTTCAATGCTTCATACCCGTTGTTCATGTACATATCGTCCATTGTATGTATCCTTATTGTACCTGTTTCAATGGCAGTTTTGTTGTAATTAGTCAGTGGTTCCTCAAATGTATCCAAATAAATCTTTGAAGATCACTAGAGTAGTATTTTTTAAAGGTATTTCTGTACCTGTGCAGATGACAGAGTCAAGGTATTGAAGCCATCAGTGCTTGCTTTTTGTGCATTATTGTTCTGTTGATATTAAGTACATTTAAATAGGTTTAGCAGTTTGTAGTCAAACTTGCTGTGAACATTGCCAGACAATGGTGCAGGCCACAACTCCAGCCCACTGCTCTGCTCATCTTCTGTTAGTCATGGACAGTTTAGAGCTGGGTTGAAACCCATCTCTTCACACAGGCCTACAGGCCTACAGACGCCTCTGAGAACTTTTGTTGAAGAGTGTATTATTTTACATTTACAGCAGCCACGGGCACCAAATTAGTGCTAGTACAGGTCGGTTTTGAGATGATTCTTGAATGAGTGTTGCATTTAACAGATATCATTAAGCACTGGCAATTGTGAGTTCTGTAAGTGTTTTTATCATGCATGCAGGTGGCACTAATGAGAAGCGATGGAACAATGTATAAGGGCTTCTACAACCGACAATTGGTTGTAACAGTTTCATCGGAACCTGGGAGTCCGTCGTCTAGTATACCTGAAGATAAACAGATCATTCCCGATGATAACGTACTCAACTACGAAGTACTGCCGGGCATGACTGACCTCATCATACGAATCTCGGTCAGTAAAGTGTATTTGATTTTCAAGTTTTTTTCTGCGTGAATGAGTGAGTGAGTAGTTTCTTAATGTCACATCAGTTTAGTGCCATTCAAGGTTTATACAATGGATAAGATATGAAAATAATTTATAAGACAGTAAAACCTATGAAATTAAGATCAAGGCTATTAAGCTAGAATAAAAAAACAAATAACAAACATTAATATGAAAACATTAAAGTTGCTTATAAAAACGAGTTTCTTTAATAAAAACAATGATTTTCTGTGCTTCGACATTATTAAATACATCTTTAACAGAAGAAGCAACAAAGTGCTTATTTCGTACATCATTAAGATCAACACATTCAATCAGGATGTGCTTCACTGTTAGTGGGAGCTGACAAGTACCACATTCAAGTATGTCATCACCTGAGAGAGTTTTTTTTCTGCATGATGCTATGTAACAGTGGTGAAAATAGACTGTTCAAAACGATTAGCATTTTTTGCTCCGCGATTTCAAATTGATTAGCAATCAACAACAATTGATTAGCAAACATGCCCAATCGATATAAATGACACAATTTTGTATTTGCAAGCACAAAAAACACAACACTAGACCGATAAACACGAACGACCGGGAAAATGGTGACTGTCCTAATTGAGCTACACTATTAAAAACTATTGTCATGAATGAAATATGCATCATAAGTTTATTGCTGTTGGCTGCCAGTGGCTGCCAACGTAATATCAGTTAGAGTTAGAGTATCAGGATAATGCTCGACTAGTTTTTGCTGCGCGATGCTATGCATAAGCACGGCCTTAGCCGTCATGCGGTGTCTGTCCGTCTCTCTGTCACGTTCGTCGATTATGTCAAAACGCATAAACATATCTTCGAAATTATTTTCATCGGGTAGCCATACCATACTAGTTTTTCCACACCAAACGGGGTGGCGATATTCCGACGGGAACTACCCTAACGGGGGCGTCGAATGTAGGTGGGGTATAGGCACAAATCGCGATTCTATTCTAATAGCTGGCTATTGAAGATTGCTGGACGTGCAAAGTGCCAAAAACATTTACCGACGACCATGCAGTGTAGATCGCACAGTCGGCGATGCACCATCGAATGTTTGTTTGTGACGGCCTGCAGCATGGACCAATACGCCGAAGAGAAGAGAGCAGAAAAGAATTTAATTGTACCCACTGGTATATCTGAAGCCGAAACAACTAATGATAAAAGACTGCGCTCGACGTTTTGTATTGATGCTATACAGACACGAAGCATCGCGCGGCCTCTTTGCGACAGCAGAGCTTATTGTCAGTGTCAGTGTCAGTATCACTTTCTGCGGTGTTAATGGGCTCTAAGTCTGAAGCCGTTGTGGCTAGATTTGCAACCAGTTGACATCAAAAGTCGATGGAGGCATAACTGGAAGTCGGCTCAGGTGGTCAATTCTCACCTAGTGTGTGACCCCACAATCTGGCAACCAGGTTTCGA
>Ga0209339_1001089_pt1 | contig 11101 bp, 9 predicted proteins | sample OlaalgELextract3_FD_187376 | JGI IMG/M metagenome (GOLD analysis project Ga0209339, IMG submission 187376) | Olavius algarvensis symbiont microbial communities from Tuscany, Italy - Type A ELBA extract 3 (SPAdes) (version 2) | ecosystem: Host-associated > Annelida > Digestive system >...
ATTGTCGAATCCTGTCCCCTGACAAAACTGAATGGTGGCTTATCTCGGCTACACTCTGCGGATGAGGACGCTGTTTCGTGGCTGACCAATTATGGTAAATGACACGCATACGAGAAGAAAGAAGAAGACTAACAAGCCGGAAAATGCAGTGTCCAATACCTTTTAGACTATTTTGTCCCACTTTATTCCATCCAATGCATCGTACATTCATTTGTGTTATTCAGTCAATAAAGATATATAAGGCAAACGTACGTGACAATGAATTGAAAATTCAACCAAATCTCAATGGTCACTAAAACGGATTTTTCACAACTCTCACCTGTGTGGCCAATAATAATACGTTCAGTTGTTGTTGAAAGCTGGATTTAAGAAAAAAACAGAGTAAAACTCAGGTATTAGAGATGACATGATATCACAAAATTTAACAGTTTACTAGAATCAGAAAAATTCAAACTAAAATAAATGTGTATTAGAGAAAACTGGCATGGAGCCGGAACTATTCCCAAGTTTACAGAATAGAAAACTGACACATGATTAATCACAATTCACACACAATAACGTGTAAAGGCAGACAGAAGACATCATACACATCAGAGAGTACAAACCTTCAAACTACATTGTGAACATACATGCAGATATGAATGAGACTTACTGGCTAAAACACAATAATAGGAATAACCTTATCCTTGTATGTCTTGTACCAGCAGACCTACAAGGAAATGGAAGAGTGACAGTGTTAAAGATCAACAGTGCAGCAGAAAGAGCAAGAGACAAAAAACTGGTCGAAAGGATGGCACGACATAACACGACACAAATATAGTGAAAATATCAACTATTAACCTGTCGCTTGACGGACATTGATGCAATGTTCATTAACACAACGTACTGCACCTCCCTGTTGACAATGTACAATTATTATAAAAATAATGAAATAATGCAACAAACAATAACAATATAGCACTGACTCCAGATAACCCAAGTGAGCTAGTGCAGCATTCCTTCAAACTGGAGGTCAAAGTAATTTGACAAAAAGCGCCCATTCCCCAGTTAGGGGTCACCCCAGGGGGTCGAAAGTTGTACCACTGAATTCCTGGCGTAGTGTTTCCTATTAGTGTTCCATAGTAACTATAGGCCTAGGATGCACCGTTTGGCCACAGTGCACGCGCGTGACAACCAACCAACCAACGACCAACCAACGACCAACCAACGACGTCACGACACAGCCTATCTCAATAAGCGCCTCTTTTACTAACGTAAAGTGAGGCGCTTAAAAATCACTCACTGTCACCAATACCAGTCAGGTTTTGCTTCATTAACCTTAAATTAATTCCATTAAATGCAAACCACCACCTTGATTATCAACTGCCTCCTTCTATGTTATCATTAACTTCTTTCCATGTTATATATAGATTTAACACCACCGCATAATGTAAATGCACAAATAAGCTTCGTAATCTATCCACACAAATAAGATTAATAATACTTATACTTGCATACTTCTGGTGCCACCACAATTATATGTAGCATCAGCAGCAGCAGCAGCAGCAACAGTTCGGAGATGACACACTGCACAAACTGATACTGTATTTTACGTACAACAAAAATTACATGTGCAAGCAGTATCCATTCTACTATAGTAAAAACAGTAAAGATTTCATGGGCTGTGAAAAACACTGAAGTAATACACCTCTGTTATTTGTTCTTTTGGCTTCTAAAACGTGTGTCAATGCATAAGATATGACACAGCAGTTTCGTGCAAAAGCATCGTCTAGTTCCACTTCTGAACAGCGTGACAAAGTTGCAGAAAAAAACAGTACCACATCGAAATACAGACAATGAGTTCTGTCATAACGACACCATCATAAGAACCTGTGGTTATGCAGAAGGCGCATGAGAGCTCGTGCAACAGTGCCAACTTCTGATCTGGGTGCACAATGATGATAGAGCTGGGCCACTGCCATAACCACCTACACATACACACATACATACATACATACAACCTGTACTTGCATGTCGACAAGCACTGTAACACTACTAACTGGAAACAAGGTCAGGGTCCAGTTACCCACTGAAAAGTCAAAGGTCAACGATGCAAAAATACTGAAATTGTTTTGGCCCTAACTCCATTGCAAATAGTCCGATTTACTACCCTGCTACACTTTGATCAAGGTAACATAAAGGTCAAGGATACAAAATGCCGAAATCGTTTTTCAGCGGTAACCTTGCCACACATCGTCCGATTCACTTCAAGTACAGACTACAACGTTCCAATTCCAAGTGTGAGTCGCGTTGCTGTGCCCCCAACTGCAGATATTCTTCTTTCAGCAACTGTTTCCACGCAGTGGTGTAGTCAAGGCCACGACTTGGCCTCAAGGTGCCTCAATGTCAAATTTTTATGGCCATAGCCTTGGCCTCAGGACTTACGACCTTGGCCTCGTAGGTCCAGGCCTTGGCCACGAAAGTCCAGGCCTTGGCCTCGTAGGTCTTGGCCTTGACAACTGCATTGACAATTTTTTCGGCATCACCCTCAAACTCAAAGTCTGACAACTGCTACTGAAGTAAGGTGAAAAGTTATAATAATAAATTAATAATAATTTATATGTAATTAATACTAAACAAATATCTATACCTATCCTGTCATGCTGTCAGATGCAATGCACATCTTAACGTCTACTCTGGCCGTATGCGTAAAGGCCTTGGCCTTGAGACCTATGGTATTGGCCTCGAAGGTCCAGGCCTTGGCCTTGGCGGTTAAGGCTTTGGCCTTAAAATTTTGTCCTCGACCACATAACCGTTTCCAGCTAAACATGGGTTAACCTGTCGTCCCCTTGCTTTCCTTCAACATTCATTCCGGACCTGTGTGTCCCTCAGGACAGGACGAAACTCGTCACATCATCCATGACACCATCTCACCAAGTCTTCCTCGAACATCCCTAAATCTAGTTCTATCTACCTCCATCTTTGTACAATACTCCACTAACTCAACACTATCTTTACGTCTGTCATCTCCAAACCATATCAATCTATCCTTCTTAACCACTGAGCTCACAGGTTCCAATCTCAACAATTCTCTGAAACTGCCGGTAGGTTTGCAGCACATATATCTGTCTAATTTAAGCTTCACAAAACTATACACACTGCCGCATTTCGGCTGTTGAGCAGTGGCCGAGCATTGCGTAATAGCAGGCGATGATCAGGATCCATGACGGCAGGCTTCTTCGCCGCACGCTTCGTCGCCCCAAACTCAACTGCACGACCGTCTTCGTCAGACGACTCGTAAAAAGCTTTTCCATCAGCTTCTACGCTCGTATCCTACAATAAAAAAACATGACATCATCTGTGACTCATCTTTGCATACAGAAAAGATGCCCAACATTGACTCTTAGCCCAAGGACTAGCAGGTGCACAGCTGCAAGACGGAACTTTTTCTTGAGCAAGTCTGGGTCAATTGTAAGAATCCAGTCCACTTCTTCGACAACACAGCCACAGCTGCTCCAATATACATTTTCAGTGCATTAAAAGTGAGATTTTAATGTATTACAGGCCAAGATAAACTCAAACGTGTGTTTTTAACGGTAGCCTGAATACAACATGTAAACAGACATATATGATTTATTATTAGTTTATTAATATGTACAAACTCTGGCAATAAGCAGAATCCAGTGTAGGCAACATCTACGTGGGGTGTGCACAGTGCACACTGCTGCCATGTTTCACAGTGATGACCACGCAATGAAGTCATCATAAATTAAAAAATACATCACATAAGCAACATGTCAAAAACATCATGTACATAATTTGATGAAAACACAACACAGAAGTTGGATAATTCAACTTTTCTCTAAAACTTTAAAGTTTTGACCCCAAAGCCACGATCAAGAAACGATACACGTACATTTCAGTAAGTAACAGCATCTCGCACAAAGTAGGTTTACCACTGCATTGGGATTGGCAAACTGCGTTCGACAGTATCTCGTCAGCATGTTGATAATCACAACTTGGCCCCATTCCTCGACATCAACCAGCAGGTTACACAGCTTCCGATAATTCTTGTGGATCAGATCGATTCGTTCTGGACACACCTCTTCAAAGGCTTGAATGGCCGACCCAGCAACAAGCTGTAATGACCAACACAATTAGAGATAGAGCATCTACGAAACTCAACTAAATGAAACATCAGCGTAACTAAGTTTGTTCTGTGGCAGACAATGAAAATGGGTAAAATTTAACGCTGCTATTAATAATTACTATTATATATTATAATTAAAGTGAACACTGTAAAATGTCGACCGTGGTTTTATCAGCCAGTAACTTCTCAATCACTTCAATGAGCATGTCCTTCTGTTCTGGGTCCAAACTACAAAGCAAAAATTAAAATCAATAAATAATGCAATGCAATTCGATGTTGTAAGGTTGCTAATGGAACTTAATATTTTGTATGTCATGTTTCCTCACATTGCAGTACTTGATAATAGTTTCTGAGATAGAACAGGTAGACAGTCCTCCAAATACTACAAACACCTACAAGCTTGTCTGTTAATCCAGGTAAAATTGCCATTAGAACAGGTGTGTCTGACTACACAAATTGCTCACTGAGCTAATGACGGACATCGAGACCAAATCAAAGAGTAAGTATTACATATCACAATGTTATATTTCACAAAATGAACTGCTTCCACTTACAGACAATACTGACAACTATCAACAGACAGTTATTGATAGTGATACAAACCTGTAGAGCTTCGGAATTGCATGTGCGGCAGTTTTGCGGACATACGGTGACATGTCCGTGACAGACTCCTTAATGGCGAGCATCATGATGGGAACAATCATTGAGACACGGATACTGGAGAGAACACGCAGTGCACTGGCACGTATCAACTGATTGGGATCCTGCAAATACAAGGTTCCCACTCAACTTCAACTATGTCGAAGAATACCCCCTGGCCATCTCAGACACGACAACTGCGGCTTCAGGTAATGTTTAGTCAGCTCCATCACCATTATGATTTGTACACGTATATAGAAACACATTCAATTTAAAAATAACAAAATAAATAACAAAAATCCAATCCAAATAATCCAAAATAACACATCACATTTCTGGCCTGAAACAATATTACAGCAACAGTTGCACAATCTGATACTACATACTAATTTTCCGTGACCAACAACAAAATTCCCTGACATTTCCTTGACTGTCCTTGACCTCCTGAATTCCCTGACACTCCCTGATTTTCCAGGTCAGTGGGACCCTGAAATATACTGCAGTGACTTCAATATGTGTTATCTAGTAGTCTGGTCTGCAGTGACGAAGACGTTTCTAAACTTATTTTGTTCACTGTCTTGTTCCTTTTCCAGCACTTTCATACACACAGCAAGTATGCCAGATATAGAGTAACTTCTCTGAAAACTGTGTTAAACTTGAATGCCTGCAGCTGAGGTATCACAGTTAGCCTAGATCACGTTTTATGCCAAACCTGTACATTTCTAAAGTCAACATCAATGTCTGACTCTACAACCAGTCTCAGATGTTAATGTACTGCTCTCAACATATATAATTTCATGCATTTATCTTCAACTGACAGCCCAGGCACACAATGTTGTCGGAGCTTTTATGTCCACCAGCATCATAATAATGGTTGTTACAATTCACTGTCAATTTATCATTTCATTATTTCATTTAACGTAAGAAAAGAAAACCAGCAGCAACCTTCAAAGCCCGCTGGAAGGTACTGATGGACAGAAGTGCAAGATCTTGCTGTTCTTCAGCATACCTTGTCAGGTAAACGTACACGAGCTTTTTCACCTGTAGGATGAAAACAACCAAGTGAAGCGATTACACTTCAACTTAAGTACGGAAGCTGTATGTCAATTAAGTCAAAAAATATACAACGCAAAATTTTCAAAGTTTCAAAAGTTTTCTGAGGCCATGGTAAAGGCCTTCAAAGTTTCTCTAGTGAGTGAATGTGCAATTTGAAGTTTAGGACAAAAACACTCACTGTTGAAAATATACCAGTACAGCTCTTCCATTTTCAATTTGACATAATGTCTCAGAAAACAGACTGTAAACTATTTCAAATAGCAACTACATTTGACAAATACCAGATAAGACAGTTTACTTGACTCAGACACACACTTTCCAGGCAAATAAGAAGTTCACCATAACTGAAAACAACTCTTGCTGACACAAAAGTTGCAGATATGTACACTACCCAACTACCCATTGCTTAAGTAAGTGCAATGCAAGAAATCGTAAATCAATTTCGACTTCAGAAGACAGTCAGATCAACAAGCAGTTAACTAAGTCATTTAAACTCATGCGTTGCATGACTGGCTAATATTTTTCATTTGAGACTATGCCCAACACTAAAATGTAACATGTCCTCAAGGATCCCAGAGGATGAAGACAACAGAGACAGCGATGGACGACAACAGTGGAAGCAAACTAGAAACCCACAGTCGTCACTGGACACAAAAAGAGACACGAAACTCCACAATTTAACATCAAAAATCACTAAGTAAGAGAATATGTAACACAATGTTTTAGTACCTCAGTGTTTTTTGAAACTACGTTCTTGACAACAGCAGGGAAAAGATCAGACGCATCTTTACCTTTTGCCACCATCTAAACAATGATGCCAAATTAATATTTGTACACACATTCATTTCATCATCTTCAATGTACAAAAGATGCAGGCGTACTAACTCTGTAAGACAAGTTTCATTTCCACCTTAAGCCCATGACACACTGTTCTGCATTAGACACCAAAAACTGGTGCCAATTATTGGCAACAACATTTGCAGTATTTTTATTCAGTGCCAAAAAGTGGTATTCAATGATACAAAGCACTGCACGTGCACGGCCTCCCTGTGACAGTTATTGCGCAGACAGACACACGGACAACACAAACACACCTCTACCAACTGCATAATATATGCATGTGTTCATGAAAATTGTAGGACAATCTAGTCAAATCTGAAAAAAATAAGAGAGGCTTTAGACAGACACACAGCTGAAAACAATACTACCTCGCTCCTATACCACAAGTAGTAAAATCCATTTATTCACAAAAAAAAATAAAATGGATAATTTTCTTCATACGCAGTGACAATAAAAATATCGACGTAGTATAAAAGCAATATTAAAGCAATATTACTAACGCCAATTATTCTCTTCATCGCTTCAAGCTTCAAATTGTCCTTGTTGCTGTCCAACATTTGCTTTAAATCCTCATGCCTGTCACAAGAGTCTGGGATATATTTGTCATTTACTACGATTACACCAAATATGGTTTCAGTAGTAATACACCACTAAAACTGTATTTGTTGAATGTTATAACTATTACACAATGAAGTATACCATAGATTACATGTTGTACTTAAATGCGCTGAAATATCACAGACATTGCGAGTATGACGAACTTGGGTTACCATCAGTAGTCCTACTCACTATGCTCACCCCAATGCCAATGCAGTGCATTTCAGCATGGCATGAGTGATAACCAAATCTGTGTAGCATCAATGTCATAGGTAAGGTTACATCAGAAAACTACTTCTACTAAATGTTGTTACCAAGTGTTACCAGAATAACACTATACAGGACTTTGGCCTACTTGGTAGCACTAGCTGTAATTAGCTGCAGTGGTCTAGTTGTATATGTGTTCCCAGCACTGAATCTGATCGTGGTGGGCAGTTCTAAGCTTAACAGAGAACCAATTGATGCATCGGGCAGAGGCACTTGCTGTGAACCCTTACTGCAGTCGTAAGGTCGAGGTCGACTCAACCTTATGAAATGGGAAAGTTAATGATCAAGATTTTGGGCTCAGTAATAATGAATAGCAGTGCTGGGTATACATGACAAGTAATTCTAATGGTCTAAGGACTGGCAGCAACTTAGCACAGTTCTACATTAATTAAGTAAACCTGGTCGACCAAATTCTTATGTATAATAAGAGGTTATAGTTTTATGACAAAATGTGCCTCACTGCAGTACGGTTTAAGCAAACCATAGCAATGAGTGTTACCAACTTGCCGACTACACCTGATGGTCATACTGTTGACAACATGTGAAAGATGTACTAATACGAAAAAATATGCCATAATTCCAAAAATGGGAGGTCCACATATCAGGTAATGCTAGGTGGTTGAAAATAATATGTTTTAACTTTTAATTAAGTTAGTAAGCCTGTTCATAAACTCATCTCTTATAACTTTTGAATTAACTGTGCTTGCTTAGGGTCTATTATTGTTAGTCATGAGTTAGTTCACTTTAGATAGGCAAACTAGTTAATTTCATTTGTTTTACAATTTTCAACACTATTACTAGTACTGTTCACTGTGTTGATCTAGCCATATGACTACTACGTGTCAATAAACTTTCTTACTACTTATGAATTCCTGCTCAGGACAGGGTTCCTGGACTAATCAACAACGTCACGACACCAGCTGTTGCAATATGCACCTCTCACTATAGTGAGGTGCACAAAAATATACTGTGGTTATTGAGATCACAGTAACCAGACATGGCAGTTACCATAGGCGTGCGACCATATCGGCCACAAACCATATCGGCCGCAATGATATCGGCCACAGCAAGAGAATATCGGCCAAAGCCAAAAACCATATCGGCCATATGGAAAATACAGATCGGCCACAGACCACATCAGCCACAAAACACACGAGTTTATTACGAGTAATTATTAGTGCATTACATGCTTACGTCATCGTGTCATACATCTCCGGTTTGTGTAGTCTTTTATGTGTTTCTGCCCTTGTCAATAATGTGATTGATGGATTTAAACAAAGTTAACAAAAATATCGACAAGACAACGAAAAATGCGCAAAACATTGACAGCGGTTCAGTCAAGCTGTAGACTGGAAGTTATTGCTCCACATAGAGTCAAGAGCAGGCACTGAGCAACGACGTCACAGAGCAAGTACCATCATCGTACTCTGGTCACAGCTGGTTAAGACGACTGGACCTGTGACTGTCACTATGTTAATTGCCGAACGAGTCGGTCAGCCTTTCTACTGTTGGTAAAAACAACAGCAATGGACGGTCGCTCAAGGCAAACAGTACTCTAACTACTCACATCATCGCTTTAAAATATGTGGACACGTTGTTCAGTTCTTTTACTCTCCACTTATGTGAGACGGGATTGCATACAATGTTTCGGGTCTCAAATAAATAACTTTTGAATGTTGACGCCAAATAGCAGTACATTTTTCCTGTGGCCAATATGGCTATTCACTGTGGCCGATATGGTCTTTTCATGTGGCCGATGTGGTTTGTCGCCGGTATGGTTGCGGCTGATATTGTCTATGGCCGATATGGTAGACCCGCTACCATAAACCATACAGGCACTACTACAGGCACCTATGTCTACACGTGACTTGGATTAGAAATGGATACCTGTAGTGCCTGTACGATTCCAGGCCTTTTCGTTCCTCTGCACTTTCGTTCCAGGGAGCGAAAAGTCCACAGAGAGAACTTTCGCTCCCGTGGAACTTTTGTTCCATGGAACATTCGCTCCTTGGAACTTTCGCTCCTCGGGAGCGAAACTCGGAACTTTCGTTCCGTGGAACATTCGTTCCCGTGGAACTTTCGTTCCTCGGGAGCGAAGGTTCCAAGAACTTTCATTCCGTGGAACATTCGCTCCCGTGGAACTTTCGAAAGTTCCAGGGGTGCGAAAGTTCCATAAAACGAAAGTTCTTGGAACATTTGCTCCTGAGGAGCTAAAGTTCCACAGGAGCGAAAGTTCCATGGAACGCAAGTTCTTGGACTTTTCGCTCCCCGGAAGCGAATGTTGCACGGAACGAAAGTTTCACGGGAGCGAAAGTTCTCTCTATGGTCTTTTCGCTCCCGAGAACGAAAGTGCAGAGGAACGACAAGGCCAGTTACCGCCTGTACGTTCTACAGCAGCCCGCATATGGACAACGGAAGTGGAAATTAGGGCAGCCAAATTGCATAATAGCATGACGATCGGTTTCAATAGTACGGGACAGCAGTATTCTCATATTAATTCAGATATATGTCTGTTTTAAGCGCCCGCTCATGTGGTTTCTGTGACCCTGCATGTTTCCCAGTTGCCTACTTTTTATAGTCGTTCAGAAAGAAACTGCTGCTGGCAGGATCCGTAGCCACGTCGATGTCGCCGCCGCCGGTAACCGATGGTGGCCGGTCATTAGCATACGACGACGACTGAAATCCGTTGCTCCCAGACATTTTATAACAATTCGGAAATTAAAAACAACAAATTTGTTTGCTTCAAGCCGGCATACGCCCACTATACCTAATTAATATTCATTATCTGCCACGAGCACGACATTGAAACATTTTAAGTAAGCAAAAAAAGTGGCACACCCGTATTTCGAGCCCGTGGGTGCGCAGGAGCGCTCTTACCGGAGCGCAGCTTAATGAAACGCGCCTCTGATGTTTCCTTGTTTTTGTCTTGACGAGTAATTGGCAGACCTCCTCATGGAGTATCACGCCAATGACTGGAGGTGGTGCGTTACGGTATGCGACATGCGACAGGCGCTAGCCTGTCAAGCTGATTTTTGAAGGCAGCTGGGCTCTCCTGCTCAACCAAAAGCACATAGTCTACTCATTCCATTAAAGGAGTTCTTAGAATACTCTCTTCTGCATGTCTGCCACCATGGTGGCATTGGAGTTGATGAGTCAATAGCTTCAAATTAAAGTACCAGTAACATTTACATTTAGCAGTATACCTATAATATAATGCTATTTTTATTTTACAAACTTTGTGTGTGTAATTTGTGTAATTGTGCAATTTCATTTGTGCTCCTTTATTTCTATATTGTAACACTAGTGCAATTGTCATTGGTGACTATTGAAGGCTACTTTCTTGCTTCCTTTTGAATTTTGCATTTTCCACAAGCACTTTACATTGCTCCCTTTCTTTTTTAGTCATGTCATGGGCAATGATAACATTCTTAAATTTGTCTGGCAGTGACTTCATCTTGTACAACGATTCCATTACAAGATTTTTAGCAGTGTGACTACCCAGGTGAACCAGGATCGGTCTAGGCCTACCTTCACTGGCCTCTCTCTTGCCCAGTCTCAGTACTTTGCGTATAT
>Ga0209339_1001091_pt1 | contig 11096 bp, 5 predicted proteins | sample OlaalgELextract3_FD_187376 | JGI IMG/M metagenome (GOLD analysis project Ga0209339, IMG submission 187376) | Olavius algarvensis symbiont microbial communities from Tuscany, Italy - Type A ELBA extract 3 (SPAdes) (version 2) | ecosystem: Host-associated > Annelida > Digestive system >...
CTGACATTCTTGTTGCTTTTCAATGGACAACTGTTGCAACTTTTTCTTAGTTTTACTGTTTATTATTACGCTAATAGGAATACTGTGCTCGATATGTCAAAGGCCATTAACAGAATTCAGTACTGTAAGGTGTTTCATTGATTATTTCAATCAATCAATCAGAAAAGGATTATAGAGTGACCAAAGTAACAAATGTTACTGCGAGACCACTATAGAGATCAACCTACGGTTTCTTTGTGTGTGCTAATAAATTTGTACATTTTTGTTGCTCTTAACAACTATGCTAGAACATGACTTCGGCTGTGCTGTCTGTCATAGGCCAGTGCTGTGTGAAGACAAAGGCTCATAAGATCTCAAGTTTTTCATCACCGGGTAGCCCAGGGCCTCTAGTTTTGTGATAGCAACTTCCATAGTTTAGCTCCTGTAAGGGCTGCAAACAAGACCACAATATGTTGGCCTTACCAGAGGTTTGTGCTCTCTGACTACTCTGAGGTAATTTTAATGATTCTGTCTCAGTGTGCTATGTGTGTGTTTATCACGTGGCTAAATTCATCTCTGATACAATTACACTCTGCCAAGGCATCTAACCTTGAAAATGATACAGTTTTCAACTCCAGACTTTATTTCTACGCCTGCTGGATCACCGCCTGCTGGATCACTCCATAATGTTTGTGTTCACTACCATGTTGTCATTGTCAACTTGTAGTAAAACGATGTGGTTAAGATCAAGGCTATTATGCTAATAGAAAATCAGATAACATTGTAATACATGGTAAAAATAAGTTTCTTTAATAAATGCAATAATCTTATGAACACACGTATCTTTCATCGCTCTCAGTGCGAAAAGTGTCCGACGATATATCAGAAAAAATCCCTACACACCGACAACTAAAAAATGACTGGCTTACACATTATCACAGATAAATATCAATATAATACATTGTAAAAAAACTAAGTTTCTTTTGTAAATGCAACAATGTTATGAACATAAGCACCAAACTCTTCCATCGATACCAACGTGAAATGTTTCTGACTATATAAATGCAATAATAATTATGAACACACGTATCTTTCATCGACGTCAGTGAGAAGTGTCCGACGATATATCAGAAAAAATCCTGACACACCGACAACTAAAAAATGACTGGCTTACACAATATCACAGATAAATATCAATATAATACATGGTAAAAAAACTAAGTTTCTTTTGTAAATGCAACAATGTTATGAACATAAGCACCAAACTCTTCCATCGACATCAACGTGAAATGTTTCTGATGATATATCCGAAAAAATAACACATACCAACAATAGCAAAATGGCTTGCTTACACAATACACATGTGGCCGAAAACAGCTTCAGAACAGACACTGGTTTTATGGAAGAAAGTAAAACACTAGTATATAGCATCGAAATCTATTGCAGAATCAGGGCGTGTTGCAGGAGTTATGAGGGGGTGGGGTATGGTACATAGTACCCCGTTGGTGGCCACTGATCACAACTCACATCAGGTTTAGAGTCGCAGCAAAGGTCAAGGTCTTTGGAGGAAGCCATGTGAGTCCACTGCCTCAATACGAATGATCCAGAATTGGCCAACTCACTCGTTACTGGAGAACCTTGTGTGTAGGAAAGTTTTTGCTACAACCTCTGATTTTGTAGGTTTTTCAACTGGAGCTGTGTTTGGCTTAATTTGGGGCAATTCGGGACCATGCTTCATGAGGCAATGGATTCGCATAGACACGACATCCTTCATCATGTCCTCACGATATGGATATTCTTTTTTCAACTTTAGTGTCTTTGCCACCCATTTCTTGTTGTGGCTTTGGGACTTGGGGTACACAATATTGTATCGATGGTCCCCACTACGGGTTGTCGCTTGCTGTCTACCAACGTGATAATTGTGATCAATGGCTGCCAACTGAGTTCTACATACCATACCTCCATATGAGAAATGCTGTCGCTTGGGGGCATACTTTAACAGCAGTGAATGGTAGACTTCTAGCTGGCCAGTGTGTCGAAACATGGTTACATGATCCAGATCCTTCATTAACTTCTTGTCCTGAACGACCTTCTGCAGGGCATCATGGGCAGTAGAACTAGGATGAAGCCATGAAGTTTCTGTCCTGTCTTTTTCACTCAAGGGGGTATGATCGCAAGTACAGCGAAGCATGCTACAAGTACAAGTAGGCCTACCAAGTACAATAAGTCTAGGGGTATATCATATACATTTACACATCTGGTGGTTATTACTAAATTTCGTTTAGCGTCGCACAGTTTCACTGTAACAACTAAGTTTCTTGTTAAATAACAGACTTTTATATTGCAGTTGTTTATATGAATTTTTGTAGTATTGGAAATTAGTGAAGAGAACCGTGTAATACTCGCTGGTACAAGTATTACCTTCACATGCTGCTGGTCATCAACTCCAGTTTATTGGCACTTCTACAGCCTCACGTCGGGCGCAGCACCTTGCAGCTTTAATTCCTCTCAACTTTATCCCGGAATTTCTCTTTGTCCATCTGCACCAAGAATATCACCTTCGTATTCATCACGTTCGTATTACGCATGTCGGTATTCACGGCCGTGGCACAAGTCGACAACTCTCACAATCAGCAAAGCACAGCTCTCCGATGCTGGAACCTACACTTGTGGAAGTCACAATCCATACAACCTGTCAACGGCACATTCAGTTATCGTCGGTGTAATCGGTATGTGTAGACGTACACTATGTTAATCTAGGCCTACTTCAGGGTGGGCTAAACCTTGGCAGAAACTACAACGGTAATGTGATAATCCTGTAGTCCAACCGTCTACCGAGTTAATATCATGCAATAAAATGTCCGATGATACCTGCGGATTCTATTTTTGGGAGTGTGACGGGTGGTTTGTCTGTCCGTCCCCCAAAATGGTCAGATTTACTTCAAAAAGGTGCAAATTTGGCATGCAGCGACACGTTGTCAAGTTTAGTTGTACCGTATAAAAATTTTGCCCAAAGGGGCGCAGTATAGTAAAACATGGATAAAACGAGGTGTGTTGGATTCGAAAAACGAGGTGTGCGCTATTCAAAAAAAGTAAATTGCGGGCCACGATCCACTTATGTGGAATTCTCGCTATATCTCGAAAACGGTGCAAGATACAACCACAGTTGCAATAGAACATATCATATTGTGATCTATCGAATGCTGCGGTTCATTGGCATCACCAGCTATGGGGCATGTGCACAACTCTCTGATGCTGGAATTTATACTTGTGGAAGTCGCTACCCATACAATTTCTCAACGACACATTCAGTTATCGTCGGTGTAATCGGTACGTGCAGGCGTACATTATGTTGATCTAGGCCAACTTCAGGATGGACTAAACCTTGGCAGAAACTACAACGGTAATGCGATAATCGTTTACCGTTTACCAACCGTCTACCGAGCTATAATGTCATGCAATAGAATGTTCAGCAGATACCTGCGGGTACTATTTTTGGGAGTGTGTCTGGTGGTTTGTTCGTCCGTCCCTCAAAATGGTCAGATTTACTTCAAAAAGGTGCAAATTTGGCACGGAGCCACATGTTGTCAAGTTCAGTTGTACCATATAAAAAATTGGCTCAAGGGGCGCAGCATAATAAAACGTGGGAAAAACGAGATGTGCGGGATTTCAAAAACGTCAAGTGCGTGTCATGATCCGCTAGTATGGAATTCTCGCTATATCTAAAAAAACAGTGCAACCGCAGTGCAACAGTGCAACCGTTCTATTGCAACCACAGTTGCAATAGAACACTTACTGCAAATCATGTGTGATCTATCGAATGCTGCCGTTCATTGACGTCACCAGCTATGGGGCATGTGCCCCTCCCCCTGGAGTTTGCGCGTGTACACCAATTTGGCAATGTCTGTTTAGCTATACATTTATCTCCAGTCAGCAGTGGTAGACTGGTGGTGAACAACACACGTTTTCCCTTTTCCCGTTCAAGCCACAGATTCACAGTCGCTGTTGTGTGTAGGGCCTACCTGTTCAGTACAATTTTTCATTTTACTACTATCATAGACGGGCGATATTCGAGATGTTATCGCTTGAACATTTGGCGGAAAAGTGACCTTTTATTGTCGGGACTCGGGAGGGGGTCATCCGACCGCTCCGATCACCCTCCCGATGGCTACCGCGGGCCTGGACTATCGAATTTTCTTGGAAAAAAATTAATAAAATGTTCCGTAACTCCTTTGTCGATACATTTTATTTACAATGGCGAAGATATCGAGTGAGAGATATCTATATCGGGCGAGGGCCGCTGTAAAGTACTGAATGTGGCTGAGATAAGTTAGTTGAAGGTTAACGTCAAAAAATGTCAGACGTTTGACAATGTGCATTACATTTTTTTACTTCGCACATGTTTCTACAGTGTGTCCACAAAACATCGCACTCGTTCATGCGTTCGTCGCGAGCCGAGTCGATTACTGCGGCAATCTCCTGATTGGCGTTCCTCCGACTAGTTGCAACGTGTCCTCAACTCGGCAGCACGAATCATCTCGAACACGCGCAAGTTCGACCGGGGACTCACTCATTTCTGGCGAAGTCAGCTACACCGGCTGGATGTTGTCGACCGGGTTCGGTTCAGTGTTTGCGTCCAGGTGTTCAGATGTCTGCACTAGATGGCTCCTGAATATCTGTATACCTACTGCCAACCCGTCTCCGGCATCTCTGGCCGTCGCCACCTGCGATGCTGACCGTGGTCATCTCGATTTCCAACGTGTGAGACTTGCTTCGCACGGAGGACGTTCATTTGCATACACCGGCCCTTCGAATTGGAACTCACTTTCTGCTTATCTTAGAGACAGTAGTCTTTCTCTTTCGTCTTTTAAGCACCACCTCAAAACCTTTCTCTTCTCTTTCTACTAGGCTAGCACACACAGCGCGTTTGGGGTTCTTTTACAAAAAAACGCGCTACATAAATTCACTGTTACTTACTTTATAGCATAGCGTCAGAAAACCGCAAGTAAACACTCCGCTTTTTGGCGTAGTAATTTCAGAGACAACTGCGAGACTGCCTATGATTATGTCGTCCACCTCACATGCAAGTTACATTTTGGCAATAAACAAAACCGTCAAACAGTAAAACCCCAAACTAAAAAAATTCTCAGCATTAACTTAACACAGTGAACCATGAAAGCACCACAAAATGTGCTCAAAATGTCCACCGTGTGCCCTGACACAAGCAGAGAGACGGCGACGCCGCTAACTGATGGCTGCAACAACAATCAAATCATAGTAATGTTCCGTACGTATTAAACGTACAATAAATACACTTGGAGAAAATTCGCGTATTTTAAGTTATTTAATAATGTGAACGAATTTTACGTTTTTCGGCAGGAACTTTTACATTCTCCTATCAAATTACCAGCCGAGAATGGCCGAATTATTAACGGTAATATTTACGTTGAACTGTAGTTATCTCACTCTCAGAAATTAAACGTTACTTAAACTACTTTTAATTACTTACTTATTGCGCGCTGTGTGAGTGGAATTAACGGCTAACTAAGTATGACCACTGGTAGTACTGAACAGCAGGTCCTGTAAACGGAGGATAACGTCAAATAACGAATTCTTCAGCGAACTGTAACGTATTTAACGTATTTTACTTTTCGAAAAAATACGCGTATGTTAACGTATTTTATAATGGTATAAAAGTACGGAACAACTATGAATCAAATGGTCCAGCTTTCTCCATTCGACCAACAGTTTTGCAAAACGTCATTAAAATAAAACCAATGGTATTATGCTTCATTGGAAATTTAATGTTACTGCAGTTGTGTCTTGAGTACACCCAGGAACAAGTCTTCCAAAGTTTATAAAATTTCATCAGTCCTAGGCCCCTATATAAATTATGCTAAAAATTTTCTGCCTTTGTTTTTGTGGACACAGACTCACACAGTGTATATTATAATTGAATATCTTTCTTTTGTTGTATCACTAAAAAATGATGTCAAAAAAGGATGATAAAACGACAACAGTGACATGATGGATCAATTGAAATATCATTGCTATTTTGACGTTGTTTTCATGTGATCGTGTTTGTTGCAGCTTCCTATCCAGTAATTAAATCAATCGCTACCGACGATTGTATACTGGAAGGTCAGAATGTCAGTCTAACCTGCCAGGTTACATACAATGGCACAAACCTGATGCCATTGGTGATGTATTGGTACAAGTACGCGTGGTATTCTGGTTCCTATAGAGATGTTTATGCAGCCAGAGGTAGCACAGTGAACGTGTCTTCTGTACACCAGTCTTCACTGACATTCCCGGCCAACACCACGGACATTTATAAGTGCGTAGCCAATTGCACATATCCGACAGGCCTCATCGTTCCCGGAGTGCAGGAACAGTCCCGATCTATGTCCGGAACATTCTGGTCATCACCGTTTGTTTCCAACCCAATCGCAAGTAAGACAACAACAATTTACATGTCGATGTTGTTTCGATAGCAGACTATTATTCTACGTCAGTTAGAGACATAGGCCTATTCGCCTAAAGTTTATCTTGAATACGTTTCGTATTATACACCGTACGTTCTAGATGACATTTTAGACTGCTTGGTCCCATCGTTTGTAGGCCTCTTTATTGACGCGCTCTGCACAGATCAGTTAATGCACAGCGCGTAAATGGCAAATACGTTCGCCCAGATGTCTGTCCCACGATCCCACCCTTACACTGGTATTTAGTGGAAACGCCTCATTGTATAGTTTATTTCGTCGTCTGATGGCCCCATGATTCTAGTTTTCCAGCAATCACTACGTCAGATGCCAGCAAACGATAAAAACGCACAGTACGCTACAATGTACAGCAATAACAAAAAAAGTACAAGGAATCGACAAATGACATCATGCAGCGTTCTTAATATAAGTAGGGCTAACATTCGATTGGCGAAATTCCTACGGGGATCCCGGCCAGCACGGGGGGTTGAACACAGGTAATTTCGATAAAAAAATCGCGATTTTCGACCAGTTGAAGATTCTTCTTCTCAACTTATGGCCCTTGTGAGCCGTTGAGGCCAGTGACGACCCTTCTCCACTCTTCGCTGTCTGCCGTCACACAGCCGCACCACTTCCGGCAATGGATGACCACACCAGTCCATGATATCATCCACCCACCTTCTTGGTGGTCTGCCTTTATGTCGGTCCCCATCCATCATGTCCAGCATGATTTTTTATGAATCTCTTGTCTGGCATATGACATATATGGCATATATGTATATGGCCAAATGACTAACTTCCTCTGCTATATAGTGTCCACGACCGTGAAATTCCTCTGCACTCTGTCCCTGATGCTATTGTTGGTAATATTGTCTTTCCAGCGCTACTTTTACTATTTTTCGGTAACAGCGCATCTCATATGCCAGACGTTGTCTCATATCTGCTGCTTTCATTGTGCAAGTTTCAGCCGCATACAGCAGTCGAAAAAGACACATAACATGAAGATAGACAGTTGCAAAGGAAGTCTGATAGGAAATCGCAAACGGGCTTTCGATTTGTACCGATTTCGATAACCTTGAATGACCTTCAAAAACCGTAACGCACCAATTTACCGTATATCCTTTTTCAGAGTTCGCTGTGTAAAAGTGAACAGAACAGAACATATTTTATTTGCCAAATTAATTAACAAACAAATACTCAATAGCGAAATAGGTCGATAGTTTCCTGGTACATTTCTTTCCCATCAAAATACCATCTTTTGAATGAAGATGGAGCCATAATTTTTTGACTAAGTTAGCGGCATAAAGGCAGCCCTGTCCATAGATTCCGTTGATGTAGGCTATTCACCGTGCATTCGAACGGTTCAGTCCGTAACGGGCCATTTAATATGTAAAATCGATGATTTTTGATGCTCTCGCCTACGCTAAGCATATTGCGTGACTTAGCCGCATGCGGCATGTCCGGTATAATGCGTCAACTCAAATGTAATGAACGTATTCACCATTGGGTAGCCCAAGTTTTTTTGAGAACAACTTTCATACCCTTGGTCACAGGGACTCCTAGCGATAACCCTAAGTGCTAACTGGCCTTAAAAGGTGTTGCGGAACGGCCACGAGACCGGGTTGAAGTGGAAAATCATGTATAACCGTCAACAGAAGTACGTTGCGATGATGTCTGAATAATCCGGAAAAAAATAGCAGCGTCACGTGTCAGTAATGTATACAGTAAAATAATACGATAGGCCTACTGTCAACTCATGCAAACACCAACAGAATTCATTACGGATGTATAGCAGGCAGACTGGCTTGGCGACCATTAAGCGGATGAATTTCACACCGATGCATTTCACTGCTGTTCTCTCATCACGCAGATCAAAATACGGAAGCATCCAATTGTGTAATATGACATCTGCCAACACTGCAGTGGCATATCAACTGCACATGACTAGTGAGTCCGCTCGTCTCTGCTGCCGAGTGTCCGTGATGATGAGGGTGACCAATGCGTTCAAACCACTATAATGGTATACAATGTTGTAGTAGAGACAGGTCTGTTAATATTCCTTTTCCTAGGAAACTTTCCTTCTGACCAACGTTATCTCAGATGTCGCCAAAAGGAGGTAAAGGGAGTTGTTCGTAAAATTTACATTAACATTACCGCGGATACATAGTTGGAGATGGGGGCGATTGCCCCCCCCCAACAAAAAAAAGAAAACCGTAAGTTAGGCCTACCAACTATGGAGACTGAAATATAGTTTTCAACGAGAAAAATACGGAGTCGCTGAAGGCGCTGTTGGCGACTTAACGCGTGAAAATATCGCCCCCATCGCCCTCCCCTACGTATCCGCGGTACTGTTAATGTAAATTTTACGAACGACTATATTTACCTCCTTTTGGCGACATCTGAGATAACGTTGGTTAGAAGGAACGTTTCCTAGGAAAAGGAATATTAACAGACCTGTCTCTGTACTACATGTACAGTATTGTGTACCACTATAGAGTGCACTTACATGTCTGTCGACTGGATCATGCTCTGATCGTGCTTAGTTTATCTCTCTGTCTTCCGAGCTTCGATCTTCATTTATTTATTTAGATTTTGTGTTACAACTTACATGCTTTACCGTGTAATGAAATAAGCCTGACAGGAGTGGCCTTTGTCCCGGTTAGTTAATTTACGAACTGAGAATGCAGATCTGTGTTGCAAACTTGCAATATTATCATTTACATTAAATCTCACTTAGCTACTTGTGTTTTTTAGAGTCTGATGTCACTAATCGCAGTACTAGTACTAGTACTACGTCAACGTATGCAAATCTTACAGGTTTGTTTACTAATCGCATTTGCCGTTTTTGTTACATAAATAAATTTAAGCATAGCTGAGCCTGATGGGATTGGCCTTCGACCCAGTTGATTAACTTACGAACTGAGAATGCAGATCTGAGTTGCTATTGCAATATTATCTTTTACATTATTGCTTAATTATTCTTGTGTTTTAGAGTATGATGTCACCAGCCGCAGTATGTCTACTACTACGTCAACGTATGCAAATCTTACAGGTTTGTTTCTTAATCGCATTCGCGGTTCTTGTTAGGCCTACATAAATAAATTTAAGCATAGCTGTGCCTGGTGGGATTGGCCTTCGACCCGGTTAACTTACGAACTGAGAATGCAAATCTGTGTTGCTATTGCATTTTACATTATTGCTCAATTAGCTTCTTGTGTTTTAGAGACTCATTTCACTAGTCGCAGTAGGTCTACTACTACGTCAACGTATGCAAATCTTATAGGTTTGTGTATTTATCACATTTGCCGTTTTGGTTACATAAATAAATTTAAACAGCTCACCCGGTTAACTAACCGATATCCTTCGGTACTACGACACTGTTGGTTGGGTCATTTGACCCGTAAAATAACGTCTAAACGATTGAAGATAAATGCATAGCCTACTAGCTGCGAGGCAAATGTTGCTCGTGAAAAGAGCTTTCTAAAAATGTATGGCACGGGACCGTAGCGCCCAAGGTGCATCCGTTATAATTCCAAATACGTTGCATTGTTGTGACGACTTCTTTAAGTACAGCCCAGTTTGAAGCTTTATTACTTTTAAACGGTTCGAAATAGAGGCATACTATCTGCGAAGCAAATTTTGCTCCTGAAAAGAGCTTTCCAAAATGTATGAGTGACCGCTAAACTAAATTTCAAGGTCAAGATGTACGTAAAATAACTGGAAAAGTGTACAACAGATTTGTACATACAATGGCAGACTGACATGAAGTCATATTATGCTTTATCGACTTCTGTCATGCATTTTCACTGACCTCGAATGACGCCGCACGCAGATTAAAGACAAGCATCTATGCTAACCTCGTTTTTGAAATGCGACTAATGCTTATAACCAGGGTTGGCAGATTTAAATCGTGGTGATTTTAATCACTGATTTTAATCGTAATTTAAATCAAGAGATGTTTTGTCAAAAAAATCGTGTGATTTAAATCACAGCTGACTGAATCTTTTTATGCAAAAAATACTTAACACGAGCATAATAATTATAATGTACTGTTTGAAATTGTTTATGTATTCATTTATTCATTCATGAATATTTAGTTAAGATAGCAGCTTGCTACTTTTGTTTTGAATATACTACAACACTCACTCTCTTAGGCAGTCATATAGGCTAGTTTATGAATTCAGAGGTACTGCATACACATCAGTCAAAATACATTACTGCAAAGTGTTATGGTACATTTCAATTTTAATAACATTGTACTGGTTCATAAACTTCTATAGGAAAACAAGTTTGGAAGCTTTTTCCGTGCCTGATTACGCAATTTCAAATGAGCGAGTCCATTCAGCCTTTGCCACTGCGTAGTGACCCATCTCAGCGCCAGTAGACCTAAAAGAAAACCAGACCAAGACGTCTTCGGCCAAAATTGGTTGTAATCCTGATCCTAAGTCTTGCAATTGTAGTTTTGTACTAAGCTAAAAGTCTTCACTTCACCCGCCAGTGGTTACTGTTGTTTCTGTATCGTACATAAAGTTGTTTGATGACACTACTGTACGAAGAAAAGAACAACAATTACTGGCGGAGTGAGATTGCAGCAAGTAAAGGCGACACCAGGAGATTGTGGCGGACGTTCCAGAG
>Ga0209339_1001092_pt1 | contig 11092 bp, 8 predicted proteins | sample OlaalgELextract3_FD_187376 | JGI IMG/M metagenome (GOLD analysis project Ga0209339, IMG submission 187376) | Olavius algarvensis symbiont microbial communities from Tuscany, Italy - Type A ELBA extract 3 (SPAdes) (version 2) | ecosystem: Host-associated > Annelida > Digestive system >...
ACTCGGATCAACACACAAATTTAATCACCTCCAGATGGTCACCCCTCACCCATGCTTACCAAGTTTGGTCGACATCCATCAACATGTTCACGAGTTATCTTGCAGACATATGGACACAGGTATGGTGATCACAATACCTGCTCTGCCTCCATATAGAGGCAAAGCAGGTATGGTGATTACAATGAGCAGGTATGGTGATCACAATACCTGCTCTGCCTCCATATAGAGGAATGCCAGTGAAAATGTCTACATAGAAATAACGTCTTTGCAGCTACATCAGTGTGTGTCATTTCTCGCAAATAAATGGAAGACAATTTGCATCGGCTACGTACCACAATCTATTGTTTTGTTGAACTGACAGAACTGTTCTGTATCTACGATACTGGTCGGCACGTCTCATTCTTTCCAGCGACTCAACGAGTTCCATCAGCAGCTGATACTACACATACAAACAGCTTCAGTGTTAAAGAGCACATGTAGTAAGCCACAATATGTCAAGTTACTAAAAACTGATAACTGACATATTAGCCACGAGTGTAAATATTTTTTTAAAAACAGACTGGATAACTTCTGGGAAAATCAGGAAATTATGTATAACTTTAAAGCTCAGCTTACCGGAACCAGACTAACAAGATAGTTTATTTGATTATCTATATTAGAGTTTAATGTAGTAGTTCTGAAAATAGACGTCGGCACAGAGGCATAAGCCTGAGCCGTCAGAATCACGATACGACAGTAAATATGTCTGCAGACACACTTCTTTGTAACACAACAAGAACAGAAGTTAAACATCACACAACCCTACAACACAACGACAGATAACTGAACTCATTTTCACTACTGCAATAATCCAACAAAATATAATGCTGCCAGTAGGCTATGTAAAGATGAGCATTCAGTGTTCAAACGGTCAAACACTGAACAAATGTCACACAAAGAAGAGCTGATAGCTGAATAAACTGGACAAAAGCTGAGCAAACAACACACCTGATTTTTTCCAAGTACAATCACTATTTCTTCAAAGACAACATCAGCGAGAATCTTTGGAATGGTAAAGTTGTCTCGTTCCGGCTTCATATTGAGACGCAGCTGCGCTACTGATGCCAAAGGTTCCATCACTGATGAAACAGCAACAACATATATTCAACGAAGCTGTTAATAAACAAACCATCAAAACAACACACTCAACAGTAAACTTGTTTATATTCAACTAAGCTGTTAATAAATAAACCATCAAAACAACACACTCAACAGTAAACTTGTTTATATTCAACGAAGCTGTTAATAAATAAACCATCAAAACAACACACTCAACAGTAAACTTGTTTATATTCAACGAAGCTGTTAATAAATAAACCATCAAAACAACACACTCAACAGTAAACTTGTTTTAACAGCTCTTATTCCAACAACTCTGGCTAAGACAGTATCAAATTCATCAACAAAATCAGTCACTCAATATCATTAATAACAATCCAGCCATTCTTTGTTAACCCTTCAGAGTGCACACATTATAGTGCCACATCGAATAGTATGAAGTTGGTACACTGGCCATTGATGGGCTGGGCTGTTACATGCGGTACAGCGAGAAGGGGACTGGGCGGGGCCGCAGCCCCCCAGGCCCTACTTGCTGTACCAAACATAACAGCCCAACGATCAATGGCCAGTGTATCAATCATTGTATTGCTGTATAATGGTCAGTTGCTCTGCAGTTTTAATCTGCTCATTAAAGGGTTAATCTTCTCCATTTACTTATAATATTATCAGTGGCATCGTTGCTAAATGTTTTCGATGAAGATCTGTTGCAGCATGCAGAATTACTATAATCAAATTGCTTTCAACGTTTATATCAATATAAGCAACAACAAACGATATCAACAGATGTGCATGAATATAGAAGAACGTTTGCTCCTCATGCTTTTGTGTACTATCATCTCTGCCTACATGAGACTTAAAGTTAAAGAGTTTTTGACACAACAAAGTTCAAATCCTTTCTCACTAACTTGCTGAGTTAACTTGATAACAATCCTGCACAATTAGGCAGTGAGTGAGTGTGTAGCTTCTTGACGGCACATCAGCACAAGAAGGCTATTTAGTGCCATTCAAGGTTTATATGATGGTAGGATATGAAAATAACTTATAAGAAGGTAAAACCTATGAATGTAAGATCAAGGCTATTAAGCTAGAATAAAAAAACAAATAACAAACATTAATATGAAAACATTATTAGGCAGTGTGTGATGTATAAATTTATAACAAAAGAGTGTTAACAGACACAAATGCAGAGCTCAATAGTAATTGACAAGTGACAAGATCATTCACAAGTGCATAACAAGTAATGCAAACAATTACAATAGTGGTAGTTTGGCTTGTGTGTTCCAGTTGCAACATTATCTTTCAGACACTGCTGCATTGCTGATTTTGGACGATCAGCATATGACTCCAAACCACAATTCCAGTACACAGCGAGGCTGTCCATTCGGAGCAACTAACAACAGTAATATAATTCACATGGAAATAATTTCAGATATAAGTATGTGCACCATTACCATACAAACTTAGAATAACATACCAACGACAGTCAAGCTAAGCTGCCATAATTCTTCACAATTACAGGATCTATCATATTAAGAATGCGTTCTGTTCAACAATTTTATCACACTTGTTAAATGCTGCGTACTAAATGTTTTATATTCTACAACGCTGTAAACACTAAGTCTCAACATTTAATTAAATATCACTGTCTCTACACAGTCAAATCATCAGTGTCACGCCAGTGCTAAACCGGTTACATGTTCCCTTCACTGACAATACAGTAATCCAATGGGTATTTACTAAACATCAATACAATTCACAGAGAAATTATGTCATCACTAAACAGACTGACATCATACTGTTTTGCCAGAGCACAGAAGGCAAAGACATCTGCTGAATTTCAATACTTAAAACTTCATTCACCACATTTTACCAGCATTACATAATGTACAACAATCATTAACATTTTTATAATGTGCTGCTGCTGTTACTGCTGCTACTACTACTACTGTTACTACTACTGCTACTATGACTACTACTATTAGTTCTTTCAGTTTCTATTAAACTGTCATATAATGTTATTAGTCAACACTTGGCATTCTTTTAGCAACATGGTGACACCGTTACAACACTGTCATAGTACTGCTTCGATGTGCATCAATCCATTTAACACGATGCAAAGGACTGATATATGCTAAAATATGAGGTAAATCACACTGAATCATACTATCACATTAAATGAAGTCATACACACAAATTATGCTTGTTTCTGTTCGCCACATACGACATAACGTGCAGTTATATTCTTTCGTGGCAAATAATTACATGCTAATAATATTTCAATAATATGCTCACTGCTTACCTTAAAAATGACATTTGCAACGGCATCTTTCAAGCTGTTTATGGACCAGTTTTCATCACTCGTCTGAACACAAACAAAAACTTATTTACACAGCAGCAATGAAAACAGCAAGTCATTTCTGCAATAACAAGAACTTAGCTATCACGAGCAGATCGCACGTCAGCTGCGCACACAATACGTTGAGGGCATCTATAGGCCTAAATATTACACCGTGACCCTGAAATGTACGTTAAGGGTCATTCAAGGTCACTGGAAATGGAACCATTGGATAGATCATACACGACTTACTATTAGTCGAGTTATTTGACGTTGAGTATTATCGTGACCTTGAAATGTGGGTTAGAGGTCACTCAAGGTCATTGAAAGTGGTACCATTTGAAAGCTTGGGTACGGTTTCCTATTCGCCTTCCATAGTAACTATGGGCACATCTTTAGCCATTTTGGAGATATTCAGCGTCAAAGAATGGCTTGACCTTGAAGTATGGGTTTGGGGTTGTTCAAGGTCATTGAAAATGGCGCGGTTCGATAGACCATGTATGACTTTCTATCAGTCCGCTCACTCCGCCATTGTAACTATAGCTCTCTATCTTGTACCATTTGCGAGTTCTTTGACGTTGAATAATACCGTGACCTTGAAATCTGGCTTAGAGGTCACTCAAAGTCATTGAAACTGGTGCCATTCAAAAGCCTGAGTGTGGTTTCCTATTCGCCTTCAATAGTAACTATGGTGCTATTTTGTATCGTTTGCGAGATATAGCGATTTATTGGTAGAAAATCGCGAAATTCTTATACCCCACCTGTACTTAGTGACCCCGTCGGAATTTTGTGAATTTCGTTTGATGCCGATAGAACTATGATGATTGGGCTACCGTATGGTGAAAAAACTATGATAATATGTGAAGCCATTTTCATCCAATACCGGAACGTTACGGACAGACAGACAGACTTGCTATATCAATATCGCTCGTCAGTGTGCTGACATGCAATAAAAATTAAAACTGATAATTAAAACACACGGTAATGCCACTAACTGTAAATTATACATACTCGGCAGGAAAGTTCATGCAGTGTAACGCCAACTGAGAATGGACAAGCAGTATTAGTGACTCTGTCCTCATAACGGACATGAATGTTAGTGATGGTCAGTTCCAAGTTTTTAACGACATTAGTGAACAGCTTCTCTGCAAAACTGTCCTTTTCTGCAACTTTTGTAACATCTGAAAAGTGCAACAAGTGACAGAGATAAATATTAAAATAAAAAGTGATGTGGTTTTATAGCACACTATCAGTGCTATAAACAACTCAAAGAACACACTTATCTTATAACTCAGGTATGGCATGTGCGATCAAGCACCTGCAGTTTCAGAAGTCATCTCATAGACAAGTTAACCCTTTAACGGACACAAGTAACTACAGTGCCACATCAAATAACACTAAGTTGGTACATTGGCCGTGGCCGTTAATTGGTGGGATGTTACATTTGGCACAGCAAGGAGGGGACTGGGTGAGACCGTAGTCCACCCAAGCCCCTCCTTGCTCTACCAAATGTAAGAACCCACCCATCAATGGCCAGTGTTCCAATCACCATACTGCTGTACAGTGGTATGTTGCTCTGCAGCTTTAATCTGAACATTAAAGAGTAACAGGTTTATTTTTTCAGTGTTAGAGTATTGTACACAGATTTAATTGCCTATTAACAAATCACAACATCAATATTCTGTGAAACAATAACAATTGAAGAAGCTGTTTGCAATAAAGCAAACTACCAGTACTGCTAAATTAAAACTGCCCACAACAGTTAACCAGGAAACATTTTAACCTGTTAAGTCCATTAAATAATATAAAACAAAACTAAATATGAAAAATAAGACATAATACAAGAGACTAAAACATGCAAAACATGTAAATGCAAACTCACTCTTTTCTTCTGATTTCTTCTTGGCTTCCTCTATTCTTTCAAGTTCCTTTACTTTAGCACTCCATTGTGCCTGCTCTTCCTTCTCCTCATTGTATCTCACACCTTCACACAGTATCAGTCAAAACATATCACCTTTGTACAACATCAATTTACTAACATTAAACTGTCTTTACATGTGTACCCATTCCACTACTGTATTTTTAGTGTATTTTGTACAGTATTTTTTTTATTGTATTTTGTATTTTATTCACGCTGTGCATTGCTGTGCACTTGACATGTCATCTTACAATATAAGCATCCCTGTCGGGGTGGGTCGTTTGGGGTGACTCGGTGCGACGCAGGGGCCAAAATTCAAAATTCCACTTCCTACAAGTTTTGTCCCACAACTCATAGGATTGCCACGGACATATGCACGGACGGACGGACAGACATTTGACTGGTTTTATAAGTCATCTCGGGATAGAGATGACTAAAAATGCTGTCAATGCTGATACAGCCACATTGCATGCACAAGACACAGCAGAATAGAAAATAAATGCCACCAGTTTATGTATACAAATTATAGAGAAATAAAGAGAATGACACACTGGTGTTTGGTACTGCAAGAACATAAAGTCCATCGAGCTGAGCAATAGTTGGCTCATTGTACAAATTCTTCCACGGAATCTTCAGCTTTAGTTGCCCTGTAAAACATGCCACAGTATCAGTTCGTAAAATCATCATTAAAATGCACATGTTCAGTTAATTATAACATAATTATGAGGGTGTACTGTACATTAGGTGCAAATACAAAAAAAAAATAAAAAGCCAATCTTACCAAGATTTCCTAGTATCACTTTAACGGGCAGATCGAATTCATCCTACACATTAACAAGCAGAAATATAACAAACAGAGCTGCCTGGTGCCTAGTTGACTACAATGACAAAAAAATAAAAAAATCAACTGTTGAAACACAATATGTTTATTACTGCTCAGAGATAGCACTATTCTATGGTAAAATACTAACCATACATAACTCCTCTCTGTACACTACTCACTACTCACTCAGCTTACAACCTTTACTCCATTGTTGACGAATATCTCACTTTCTGCGATCAAATCTGTGCATTGTCTAAATCTTCCTATTCCCATATCCGTGAACTTCGCTGCATGCATCTTTATCTTGACTTCAAAATAGCTACTAACATCTCCACCTCCACAGTCCACTCCAAACTTGATAGATTACTGGTTCTCTGTAGTACAATCTTCCAAAACCCTCAAATAAATTGGCTCGAAGAGATTCAAAACTCTCTTGCTCATTTGCCCCTAAATCCAACCATATCACTCCCATTCTTAAACAGTGCCTTAAAATTAGTCAGGGCACTGAACATAAACTTATCTCTCTTACCACTAAGTTCTTACTACCACTCAATCCACCTATCTTCACAACCTGATCGCTCTTTAAACTCAATGTGGTACTCATCTGTTATCACCCTTTCTTAACCACCAACTGTCTACTCATTTAGATATGCATCACCTCGTCTTTGGATTCAACTTCCAGATTCATTTCATCAGCCTCAACAGTCTTGTTCTTATTCATCTGCACTCATCAGCTCATCGTTTTCATCCTTACCACTCTTACTATCAATTAGGTTACCGTGCACTCTCTCCAGGCTGAAAACGTATGTTCAACAAATCCTTCCCACAAGAGCCTGCTGGTACCCTCTTGACTGCCTTCACATTTTACCAGACTAGACCAAACATCATGTGCCTCGACTCATCTTTTAGTTTGTTTTTATTTTTTCTTTAATTTTCTGTTTGGTTCTGTGTGGTATACTAAGCTGGCTACTTGTCAGTTTTTGAATGTTTTGCTGTCGTACCACTATCCTATCATATCCAAAATCTAGCAACTTCAGTACTACATGTAAATGTGTAGTGCTAGGCAGTAGTCTCAACAAATACAACATGCATTCAACAACCAAATACACAAGTATGTGTACAACAGTTACTTAGTTCAGTGACAACAAAATGTCTACAAATAAAAACTGACATACCAATAGATTTTCTTTCACATACAAATTGTTTAGCACAACATCACCTGTTAACAGAAAATATGCATTTCATAAAAGACCACGTCGTAAACACGATGTTATGCAAGTTTTAGTTTTTTAAGTAGCTGTGCAAGCATGCTGCATATGTTGTGCAGCATGCTTGCACAACATATTAGGAATAACTGAACATCTGTTCCAGCTACCTGAATCTGGTAAGATTTCTAGTATCCACTACCCAGTGAAATTCAATGCCTACCACTATCAAATAGCAAATTTTTGAGATTTTTTTTTATTTCTAACAGCTCTACTCCAAAAACATAGTAGCCCAAACATTTAAGATTAAGACATTTCAGCACTGGTGTCTGACAAACACTGAAGTATCAGCACTACAAGTCAAATGCTCTGACCAAAATAGGTAGTGCCAAAGTGTATAATGTTTGACGTGTCCATCTAGTTACATACCGTCACTAAAATTAGTACTTATGTACGTAGAGGAAACGATATGAGGCTCAAGAAAAGCCGTTCGAGATACGATTTGGATAAATATTGCTTTACTAATACGGTGGTGAATGTCTGGAATAGTCTGCCAAACTAGGTCATATCAGCAACATTTAAAAATAGATTGGACAGATTGTGGTAAAGTCAAGAATTAATATATGATTTTCGAGCACAGCTGACTGGAACTGAACACCGAAGTGAAATGTAAAATTTCTAAATTTAGAAAGTAACGTTATGTTACGTATGTACCAAGATACGGGCACAGAGGCCAAGACATGCGATCGTCAAATCAACTAGGCCTACGTCTACGTCTATTGCATATTGTTTAACCACTGCGTTTTGAGTTTTCTTATTTAAAAAAACAAATGAATGAATGAGTCTTTTAGTGAACAAAATCAGTTAAACTAGCGCAGAACATCTTACACAGTGCGAGACTCACCTCCCCATAAGCCAAGAGACAGCTGCGATTTGTCTAGGTTGTCAATGTAGTCACCAAGAAAACGATTGACAAGATCTACAACAAGACTTTCAAAGACCATCACTGGATGCTATATCTGCATGCACCGTCCTGCTAGTCAATATTTAAACACTTCATACATATAAATTTATTACAGCTTAGCTTTTGTTTTTGTTTACATTTTAGTCAAGTGATTTTTAAGCATAGAATAACTATGCAACGCAGTCATAAACACTAGAGGTGGGCCGATATTTATACGATATCGATTTGGCCGATATCGATACTACATCGATATTTGTTATCACTAAATATCTACGATATCGTTATGTTGTCGATATCCTTTACTGCAGTGCTCTTTGGTCTACTCACACATTTCATTGCCCTAATATTAGTCAATTACGTCCGTTTCGGACTAGTAGAGATGTAACGAGGTACCGTATAATAATAATAATAATAATTTACATATTTCTATCCCGCCATAGGTCGTAACTTCAGAAGTTCAGAGGCGGTGGTAGCACAGGTCACGTCGTTACTGTTTGGTATGAGCGAGATCAAAAAGGTGAGGTATCATAGGCCCCTACTAAACGTAGAGTAGACGTAGAGTAATTCACAGGCGCAGGCCGTTGCCTCTTCTTCACTTCACTTCACTTTATTTACCCAGAAGTTTGCAAAACAAAAAAGTAGCAATACAGTACAAATACAACGTTCTAAGAGGGAAACAGTAAGGCATAAAATGCGCTAACAACTGTCCCGTAGAACTAATTAGGCCTATGAACTACACACAACAAGCAATATTAGATTTACAACATAAAAACTAACTAGAATGATTGGGCTACCGTATGGTGAAAAAAACTATGACGATATGTTATTGTTAAGCCGTTTTCATCTGATACCGGAACGTCACGGACAGACAGACAGACAGACAGACGGACGAACAGATTTGCTATATCAATATCGCGCGTCAGTATGCTGACTCGCGATAAAAACTGAGAAAAATCAACACTGCTTATAGATCGCTTAAAAGCATTAACGCTGCTAAAATGCAGTGGATGGTGGCAGACTATTCCAACTGTTCATAACACGGCTAGCAAAGAAACGGCTTTTAAGCGAGCTTGTACAAGGTTTATACAGCTTGTAAGCATGACGCATCGTTACTGACAAGGTACATAACTGAAGAAAAAAAATCGTCACATGTTATGTCAACGAAACCGAACACTATTTTATAGCACCATAACAGATCATTGTGCAGACGCCTTAACTCAAGGCTAGTTAAGCTGAGTGATTTCAAACGCTCTGCGTAATGTAAACCTTTCAAACCAACAAGTCTCTTAGTAAATCTTTTCTGTACTTTTTCTATGGCAACAATATCACGCTTCAGGTGAGGCAACCATACAACACTATTGTACTCAACCAGAAACGGCTTTTATGCGAGCTTGTACAAGGTTTATACAGCTTGTAGAGGACGGACATAGGTAATAAACGCACGGACCAACACCGCATTGTCACATGTTACGAAACACCGTAAAATCGCATTGGCACGCTGGTGACCCTTTCGTACAATTTCACCTATATGCACATATGGTGACAAATCACTCATTAGTGAGTAAAACACCAAGATCACGACAGGACGTGTCATTAGGCAAAACACTATTACAGATATGATAATCAGCACTGAATACATTTTACCAATGTTTAACACACTGCATTTATTCACTAAAATACCTAGCTGCCAGTGTTGTGCCCAATCGCTTATGATGTTCAATGTAGTCTGAAACGTGGCAGCATCGTCTGCATTGAGCACAGACATATACCTTGACATCGTCGTCAAACATTTTGGACTTAATATTATGTGCCTCAAGCAGCTTAGCTAACGTATCAATAACAAGAAGCTCTGCTGTCGCAAAGAGGCCGCGCGATGCATAGTTAGCTTCAACATACCTACAGCGCAGTTTATTTATTACTAGTTTGCGGCTTCAGATTTACTAGTGCATAAAATTCTATTAAATTATGTTTTGCTGTCTCCTATTGTCTCCCGCGGTGTCCGACCAAAAACCCCCGGACAAACACCCACTATGTCATAACCCCCTTGTTTGCTGCCGTTCGTGGGTCGGTTGGGGTCAGGACCCCACCTCGTGGGTCGGATAGGGTCAGGAGTACGGGTTAGTGTCAGTTTACAACAAAAAATACCCGCCGGGTTCTGTCATACGATGTCCTACGGCAGCAGAAGACGGGGTTATGACCAGGTAAATAGGAAAGTAGGAAAATTTGTAAGGCGCAACTCTAACAGCCTAAGCAGTCACGAACGCATGACCTCACTTACTTACTATAACGTTATTACGTTACAGCTGGTCGATTTGCGGCAAGAGAAAGTGTAATTAACAGAGCAGTTACTGTCAGTCGTGATGCGCGTGCGACACGGACACCGGTCAGCTGTTCAGTGTTCAGTTGCTGCAGCTGCACGCGCGGAAATTACAAGCTTACAATAGCATTGCAGTGATGATTGGCTACGACTGTGAATGTTCATTATTGTTTGTTGTACTCGAACCTGCAACGTGCAAATTGTAAACGCACTGCAATTAGCAATATAACACGCACGTATACAGGCCTCTTACTGTTACAACAAGAGCTCAGCTACTGCCGAGGATGGCCGACCGTACAGAGCAGCTAAAACGACTTTGTTTACATCGGCGTTGCGTAGAATATTTAGCAACCGGTAATTTTTATTTACTGGCCTAGCGGTCCGCAAATTTTGGGCGCGCACCACTTTAACGGGGGCTAGTTCCCCCCTCAG